>ERZ869929.336-NODE-336-length-31681-cov-6.911054_pt1 | contig 31681 bp, 35 predicted proteins | sample MGYA00579312_ERZ869929 | MGnify/ENA primary metagenome ERZ869929 (study PRJEB32216, sample SAMN09231818) | wastewater metagenome | place: USA: Maryland | collected 2016-08-09 | study: EMG produced TPA metagenomics assembly of the PRJNA472060 data set (Reclaimed... | reverse complement strand
TTCAAGACCTTCAACGAATTGCGAGAGAAACCCGCGCGGCATTTCATAATGTGAATTGGTTCTTTCAAGGAACGACTGCCGAATTGGCTCGGAGCCATACATATCAACTTCTACCGTCAGATAATCCTGTAAATCTTGTAAAAGATCGTCAGAGACTTGTTCTTTTTTAATCCGAATTTTGTTGTCTATATAAATATCAAGCATAGTGAGTAAATAATGGGTTCTAGTTCTGTACAATCAATGGTAAAAGATGATATTGATTTAATCAATAAAATGTTTGATGAAGAAATCATAAACTCTAACGAGCTGAATGATTTTGAAATGAATTCATTGCTTAGGCTTAAAAGTGTTGATTTAGTATGTAAAGTTTCATACGGTGACCGCGAAATGGCGAACAAATATGCTTTAACACGTGCCGGAGAACATACGAAATATATAGCTGAGTATAGCAGATAAGGAATAAAAATGACGACAAACAATGAACTTATGTCTCTGGACACCCTACTCTACCCGGGATTTGGGCAGTTTCAGGTGTTTAAGGACTCAAATTGCGTAATAACTTGCTGCACAAAAGATCAAATCGAAGAATACGGAGACTGGCGTTTACGTGACGTTGAACATCTTGTAGAGGAAAAACCACTACATAGGTGGACTGTCAAAGTGGACGGCCCAATGAGCGATTTTACTTTATGGCGCAATGAATCTGACGAATGGGAAGTGATTCAGAAAGGCCACGGATTCGCATGACAGTAATGCTTACAAGAAAATCAGTAGAATTTGTCTTAAATTATATTTGTTTATCGTCAGCTATTAATATTGGGGAAAGTAGTATAAGCATAATTTATACTCTTAATGGAAAAATATACCATGAACAAAATACATCAATATCTTCATTAACTAATGAAATTATGAATAATGCTGGTTGTGAAATTAATGGTGAGTACGAACTTGTACTTGAAGAAATTAGCCAAGCAGCAAAGAGTGCATACAAAAAATTTTTAGGGTAAGGAAACCGAATAATTGTTAAGATTTACAACAAGCAATAAAGTTCAATATGAAATGAATGTTATTCTAAATTCCTTTAATCAGGAATACGGATGGGAAATTACACCTGCTTGCACAACAGAAGAAATGCCAGTCAATCCTAGTAAATTTGAGGAATTTACCGAAGAACTTGAAAACGCAATAGAAAAATCGAAATTCTTCGACAATATTGAACTCATTATGCATGATGAGTATATGCGCGGAATTAAATATTTTTCATACAGAATCACTGGTACAGAAAAAGTCGGTGATGTTCTGATTCAGGGGAATTTCTCAAATTCAAATAACAGAAGTAACCTAGAAGTAGAAGCGTTCGGAAAAGAAATTCTTTCGACTCGTCGTGCAATCGCAACAATTTTTCACCCCATTGCCAAAATAGAGGAAGAACACGAAGATGAAGTAGAAGTAAGGTTTTGGTCATGGTCAGGCAAAAATGCCACACATCTTACAAGAGTGCTTGAATCTAATGACACGGAATCAGTTCTAAATAACTATACTGACACAACTGGTTCTGATATTATTTCTCTAAGGGATAATCTTTTTGATCGCAATGGTAAGTTAGTTATTTTTTCCGGCGATCCGGGAACTGGCAAAACAACGATCATTAGATCACTACTAAATGACTGGGCAGATAAGGCTGTTGGTGAATATGTTATTGACCCAGAAACACTATTCAATGGCCCACCATCTTACATGATGGAACTCATTATGAAGGATTCAAGCCTTAATAATCTTGAACCTTGGGAATCTGATTATTATTCAGAAGATGAGCTTAAACGCTCCAAGAAAAAGAAAATCTTAATTTTAGAAGATTGCGGCGAACTCATCAAATCTTCTGCTAAATCAGATGTTGGTACTGGTCTTGCAAGATTTTTAAATATTGTAGACGGTATGATTGGTCAAGGATTAGATATTACAGTTCTACTTACTACAAATGAAAAAATTGAGAATTTCCACTCTGCGGTGACGCGAGAAGGGCGAGTCAATACAATGATCGACTTTGAGCGCTTTTCGCCGGAGAAGACCGCTCAGTGGCTCTCAGACAATAATGTAGAGCTTACCGACGAACTTCAAAAGTCTGTTGAAAAAAGTAATGGATTTTCTTTAGCTGAATGTTATGATGTACTCAATAAACAGGAAAACCAGTCAGTTAAGATACTATCAAGTAAAGAGAAGCGACCAGCCTTTGGGTTCTCTGTTACTTAGGCGGTATGCACTCTAGTTCTTTAGAGGTTACTAGTTTCTTATCTAGTTCTCCAAATCTTACTATTTTCTGAGCGAGTCTAATATTACCATTAGAGGCTTCTTCTGTTAGTGTTTCAGTTGCTATCAGAAAAGCCTCTTTTTGTATTTTAACTTGCCTATTAAGTTGTTGAATAGCTTCATTAGCTATCTTACAATTATCATATCTATTTTCTTCGCTTGTCTGTATGGCTTCATCCGCACGTTTAGAAGCTTGGTCACTTCGATAAAGCGCTACAGTAATACACAAACTAAGTATTATAAAAGCTAGAATTCCACCCTGTTGATATTTCGATAAACCACAAGGCATTATAAGTCTCTTGAACCAATTATTGAGGCGGCAAGAACTGATACAGAATATGCAATACTGAGATTATTCGCAGTATCAGAAGCTATGAAAGAAAGGATCAAAAACGCCGCTGACAGAAACATTATGAATTGAAATGCTCTTAAATGAATACTTCTTGTCATGTTACTATTTTCCTTCATCATTATTGTCCGGCTTAAGTATTTGCAACCATTGTCCGAGGCCCATCATAGCGCCAAACAAGGCTAAAAGATATGGGCGATCTATATCCGCCCAAGCTGTTTCGTAAATTACTCCGGCAAGTCCAGCGTATTTCATTATCACTGGGAATAATTCGTTCGCCCTTTCCGCAAGATTCATTCACTAGTTTCCAATCCTTTAAAGTTAACCTACGGAAAGAGCTACATTAGGGGCATACGGTAATTTTGTTGCCGGATCTAAAGAGTTACTAGCAGTCATTCCTAATAGAGTAGTTGGAACAGTAACGCCGCCTGTTGTAGCATGAAAAACTACATTTGGCGCAAACGCAGATTTATGGTTACTCCCTAAGAAATTTATAAAAGAGCTTGAAGTAGACCCAGTAGTTCCTAAAAATACATAATAAAGTCCAGCTTCAAATGTTGTAGCAGTAATAGCGATAGATAAATTTTGAATAGAACCAGCAGATCCCGCAAATGATTGCGATCCGGTGCTAACTACCTGTCTTCCAGATGAATCGAATATAGCTATTACGTAATTTCCTGCCGCTACCGCAGTAGATCCTTGGACATATCTAAATCTAATACGGTTAGCCCCAACAATTCTATTTGGCAAATATTGCATGACAGCAATCTGTTTACCGTTGTCGCTTACTGACAAACCAGCCGCACTCGTTGATCCAGCGGCCCATTCAGAAATAACTCCCGGAGGGTCAATAAACGCCACTACTGGTATTGTTGTGTTATCTTTATTTGGAGGTATAGATCCAAATTTAGGAAATGTTCTGCGATCCCTAACATTAGATTGTGACACGCTAGTAGACCCATTTGGTACTAAAATATTTGCAAGCAATATAGCATTACTAGGTGTATTTGTGGCACCGGCCAAGTTATCAAGAGTAGCGCCAGAAGTAGCTGTACCGCCTAAAACTTCTATAGTAGCTTTATTACTTACTCCACCAATATCTACGCTATCATATATTTGTAGGATTACTGAGTCAATCCTAGGATTAGTCGGATCTGCCGCAGAAACAGAAACTAGGGCTGTGCTATCAAGACTTACTTCGTACAAACCTTGATAAAATGATGCATCGCCTCTAACGAAAGCATATTCACTAGCGGTTCCGCTACCGATTGATAGCTGCATATTAGACCCATTAGCGGTTACAAAGAAATCTTTTGGGCCAATTACTCCTTCACCATTAATTATAGAATCAGTAAATTGCCTATCCTGCCTAGCAGTATAGGAGCCATTTTGAAGATTGAGTGGTTTTGCAGATAAATCGGCCATAAGAATATTATACCTTAACTAGTATTTAATGATGTAATTTAGAGCAAGATATGGCGCTGTATCTTGCATAGACGAAGAAGTATCACCAGTTGTTCCACCAGTAACAGCGTGTGTATGGGAAAGGTCATTGTATTTATTAGCGTCACCACCAATATTACTTCCTCCCCATGTATGTACTACAAAGTTGGTCGCGCCACCAGCAGAATATACGTTAAAACTCGGCCAATTTGTTGGTGTTCCAGTAGTTAGATTTCCGGGGCCATGTTTATGTTTAGGCTTTCGGTTACTAACTGCTACTCCATCATTTTTACCTAATGAATTAAGATCAGCATTGTTAATGTTATAACCATAAATAGCTCTACCTCTAAGATCAGGAAGATTAAATGTAGTAGATCCATCGCCAGTACCATAGATAGTATTTATCACAGAAAATAGATTTGGGAAGTCTTCAATTTTAATTTCAGAACCATCGCAAATTAAATAACCACTGGGGGATTCATACCCCCCAAAGGGGAGAATAATACCAGCAGGAGTATTTGTATGTATATTTTCAGTATTTTTACTGACTACTGACTCTATGCGTGTTACACGATTAACTAAGTTATTTAATTGTCTGAAAAAATCTGGGGTGTAAAGAGTTTTACCCATTATGTAGCCACCGTCTGAATTTGTGTAACAGTTTCTAAATTGTTATTATCAATTGATATTGACATACCAAATACCCTAACTGGCTGTCTATTAAATTTTACTCTACCTTTATCTACTGAGATATATACAGTATCGCCTATATTATAGTCTGAGAATGGTTGCGGAGTATTTTCAGAGCCAGAAGGCATTGGTTGAAAATCAACAGTTGAATATGGTATATTCCTGAACGCAAGTTCAGCGTTAGCGTATGCGCCAAGCATATCCTTAGTATTGATGTCTTGGGCCGATAGAACATCAGTCATAATACCATATTGATATTCACTATCGGGATCTTCTGCTATGAAATTTCCAGTCCCGCCAACAGCAATAACTCTATTAGCCATTCTTTCTACCGTAGTGTTGACTGAAATTGATTTTATGTTGTTACCTAATTTATCATAACCAAAATCTACACTATTATCTTGCCCGATTTTTTCATATATATTTATTTTTCTTGTCTCGGGATCAATTGAATAATCAAATCCGCTTTCAACCTCAGACAATTCTTGTAAAGATGCCCCTAAGATACTAAACTTAGGGTAAGTTCTGTTTCTATTCTGTGTAATCTCGTAAGTTCCAGTTGTAATCGGAATATCAATTTGTTTTTCATTAATTGAAAAATCATTTATTTCGCAGTATGAAAGAAATTGCCCCGGATATAACGTCCAACTAGTCATGTATTCACCTAGAATATTCACTTTGTATGTACCGGCTACAAGTGAGCTTTTTAATGAAAAAGATCCAGATAACGTAACGAGGCATCGCCCACTAGAGAAATCATCACCATATGCTTCTCCTAAATATTCTATAAGATTATTACTTGTATCAACTAAATATGCTCTAACTTTACCATAATACATATTTGAATAATTAGGAAAGTTAACACTAAAACTATAATCAATTTTTTTATTCGATGGAATATCATCACTAAAATCAGTTAATGGAAATGATGCATAAGATGCTTGATAATTGTTTGGAATAGAAATATTCCAGATTTGTTTTGGCCCATTGAATTTGATATCTACTTTTTTATTATATTGAGATGCTTCTTCAATAAGATCAAATGCAATTTCTCCTGCATCAACATTATTATATTTTTTATCCCGGAGAATCGCCCGCTTATTAAATAACTCTGCCCACCCGATACAATTTACGGTAGTTTTATTTTCGGGCAATAAATCAGATGTTGACCATATCGGCCCAGACCACTCTAGTTTTCCGTTGCGGTATGCTTTTACGCAAGTTTTCAATTCCTCAAATAAAGATATTTGTTTATCATTTATATCAAGATCAAAGTTCAAAGAACCGGCTTTATTAAGGTTCATCTGGATCTGGCGATTTCGTGGAGATTTAATAATAGTAATATCCTCATAAGTATTACTATCCGCCAATCTTAATTCCCAATTTGGGAAATCTTCGGAAGGCGTATAAATCTCAGGTACAGTAGGTACAGTAGGTACAGTAGGTATGCCTTGCGAAAGATTGTAGTGTTCCAGAATTTCTTGTTCTGAAAGACATGGTGATGCTATAGATAATTCACTAATATTGGTAACCGGAGCATTATTAATTATGCCTGAACTACTAATTGTACTACCACCAACCGATAAATTACTAGTAGTTAATACCGTATTCTCAGTAAAAGTTTTTAAAAGTGATCCATTTGCATATATATAATGGTTATTACCTATTCTTGTATAGACTATATGGTTAAACCCATTAGCCAAGCTAGACATAGGGATATATTCGCCAAAACCTCCATTTTGATACTGGAAATATATTATCGCCGGGGAACCAGCGTTTTTTATAACAGCAATACCTAATTCGGTAGATGTAAGCCCAATAGCCCCGCCAAAGGCAACAACTCTTGACTCATTATCTATGACATTATTTGTAAAACCTAAATAATTAATAAATAATTCAATACTAAAATTACTTAAATTTACATTACTTATACTTGTTGCATTACCGCCAAACGCGCCAGCATTGAAAATAAGTCCAGACGAATTAGAATCTTCCCTAAGCAACGGCCCCGGTAGAGCGCGAGAAGAATTGTTAGAAGTCGGTAGTATGTGATTTATGTTTTTTAAATCAGCAAAACCAGAAGAAGGATCAGTGTCATTTAACCGATAGTATGAACGAGTCTTATTGTTGTTTAGAACACTATCTACATATGAATTCTTCATTAGACGTACACCGCCTTAGACTTAACTTCTATATATGGATCACCTGTTGAGAATTTAGCGCCAAATCCAATACGATTAACCCCAACATCTAGAATAAACTCATTTGATGAATTCATTATTAATCTAGAAATATCGTCACCAGAAACATCTTGAAAAACTCGATTATCAAAGTCTAGTGTGGCATTTGATATTGCCCCAAGAACAACAAATGAACCATTAGTGTAATTGGTTATTACACCCGAATCAATTGGGCCGAATATATCTATTACTGGATTTTGAGGCATATTTCCGCCAGAGGTAATATCTAAATATGAAAGGTTACCGTATATGGAGTTATAGTCTCGCATATATTTTCTGTCGTAAGACCTTCCAGTAATGGATACGGAAGAACTATTTGTATATATCGTATATATATCTGAGTTAACAGAATATACAAAAGGATTAGAAGCTCTGAGAGTGATAGAAAATACTCGCTCTGGGCGACGAGTATCTTGGCTCTCTGTTATCATCAAAGGCGACATTTTTTTGCAATTTATATAGGCAACTGGCGTATTAGTTTGCAGCCCTGAGTGTTCGTAAATTTCTAGACTGTGTTCTCTAAGATCTGCAAAGGCTTTTTGTAAATCAAAAATCATGTTGCGCATCTTGTCTATATTTCCAGCGCGAATTACACCTTCTATAGTTATGGTTTTTCCGCCATAAAAACTTTCAAATGCAGTTTCTCCATGCCTACTCGGATTAACATCGCGTGAATCACGGATATCTGCATCAAACAATCCATCAATCTTTGTGATTTTGTAATTGTCTATTTGTGATTTTCTATCGTTCAATACAAGTCCATTGAACTTGTATATATTTTCTAGGCCGCCCGGCCAAATACTAGGAACACCCGGAAGATAAGCCATTATATACCTCTATTATTTAGCTCAAATGAAAGCTTATTGGCTAGGTAAACAGGATCAACAACTTCTGTCGGACTTGTAACATATACATTTGTATCGCCATGACCACCCTGCCAAGATTGTGCCTGATTCTTATTGAGGACAACCTCTGCTGGGTGTAGGTTAACCAAACCGCCGCGCACAACACTTCCGCCAACAGCCATTTGTGGAATTGTGCCAGCGTAGCGAGGCAGTAGTCCTCCATTACCATCAAAAACAGCATTTCTAAATGTTGACCAAGAGGTAGTTGAGAATGATTGAGCATTAGAGTTGTTAAGGTCTTCTAGTTGCTTAGTATTATTATTGATAGCAGTTTCATTATCAATAAGACGATTGATTAGTTCTTCATAAAGAGCTTTCTGTTCTGTAGTAAATCCTGTTGTATCATCGGTGCGAGAAATTAAAGCCTCTACTAAAGCCTGTCCTGAAAGATTAGTATCTAGTCCTGTTATACCTGCATCTGCGGCCAGCTTGTTGAAGCTTGTGATAGTCTCATTACGCGCGCCAATTAGGTTTGTAGACTGTAGTCCTAGAATACTTGCAATATTTCCTGTGTAATCGCCACCAGTTAGAGCGCCAAGTGACTCAAAGAAGTTCTGCGCGCCACTGTAAACACCAGACTTAAATGACCTAATGCTATTGTAAATAGAATCAGTATTGGCGATTGTGGCGGTGTTATTATCTTTGATTTGCTGAGTGTTCTTCTCTATCTCTAATTGAAGCGCAACAATTTCTGGGTCAGATGCGGACTTACCAAGCCCAATTAATTCATTTATGTAGGCCGATATGCCAGTATTCTTCGCTAGAAGGGCGGCATTATCAGAACTCATATTTGCGCCAGCAAGAACGGATTTAGATCTAGCAAGATCATTTGCGCCAATAGCATTATCAAATACAGCACCAACAGTAGAGTATCTAGCGTTAGCAGCATCTAGTTGAGCATTGTATGCTTGTTCGGCTAGATCAGCAAGAATGTTATCCTGTTCAATACGATTCTGCTCTGCGGCAGCGGCGTCTGCGGCAGCATTATTAGCAGTAGAGCGAATCTTGTTGAATTTTCTTAGAGCAGAACGTGCTTTCTTCTTCTGAGTTTTAGTCTTAGCTTTTTTGAGATTCTTCTTTAGGGTAGCGCTTCTCTTATTAAGAGCCTTTTTAACCTGAGCGGCGCTCGCGTTAGAGGAAATCCCAAGATACTTATTGCGGTACTTACGAGCTTTGTCACGACCGCTCGCAGCATTTTTAGCCGCTTCCTCAGACTTATCGTAGATTTCTGCCTGAACGCCGTAAGCCCTAGAAGCATTATCCGCCGTACTTTGAGATATTGCTTCATCGCTTAAAACCTTCTCGAATTTACCAGACGTAGCATTAAACCTGTAGGAAGCCTTCTTAAGTGAAGCTGCCATATCGTTAGTAAATTTTTCAAGAATTTTAGCTAGTTGTGCAAAGACTCCATTATCAGCAGTAAGCATTCTTAATGCTTTTGCTAGTTTATCTAGAGCCTTAATATTCTTTATACTTTTAGGGTCAGTAGCGCTAATAGTTTTATCAATATTGCTTGGGAATGTAGGCTTCTGTACAATGCCGCCGTCAGCGAAATGTCGTTTAGCGCCACCAGTATTAAACCCAAGCGCTTTACGTAACGATTCTACTGTTGTGCCAGCATATCTAGCTAACAGACCTTGCTGTCCTTTGTTTAAGATCCATTCACCTGCATGAGCGATAATGGGAACAGCACCGCTACCCGGAATAGCGCCCCCATTAGCAAAGCTACCTACGAATCCACCACGCGCATGACCAGTACCGGAGAAGTGAACCGGGTCGCCCATACCATACCATTTAAGCTTACTCTTCTTGCGAGCTGTCCAAGAAGCTAACCCTTGATAAGGAGAAACGTCAACAGCACCCTTAGGATATTTTGAGCCTTCGTGATTTGAAGTCCCCGGCCTTGCTACAGGATTAGGGTTGCTTGCCCTGTTATTCCAAAGTCTAGTTTGTTCAGCAAAAGATCTAAATCCGCTTGTTATACCAAATGACACACCTTCTTTACGAGCGTCTTTAAGGATCGGAATAATCCATTTAGCAATTCTTTTACCATCTAAGGTTCCAACGCCACCTTCTTTTGACGCTCTCGCAGCCCGGTTAGCGGCATCAATAATAGGTTGAATTTTTTTGACTAGATAATTATTACTTGCTTTAGCAAGTTTGTTTGCAGCGCCATTAAATGTGTCTTCAATAATTTTGCTACTAGAAGAATATGCAGGTGCGCGCAGTTGTGGCACAGACTTACCAGCATACCCGCCACTAGCCATGAAGTGATAACTGCCCTTAGTTCTACGGAATACTTCACCTAGACCACTAATACCTGAATTATGCAATGCTGAATTGACAATTCCTTGCTGCTTGTAGTTCAGTACAGCCTCTCCCTTACCAAGCATTGTAGGCACAGTATCTCTACCACGCTGTCCGGGATTTCCTACCCACCCACCGGAAGCTAATCCGTCTGCTTTCGGATTAACATAAGACTCAGCATCACCGCGTTCATTAGTTCCAGTTAAAACTGTATTATTGCCATACTTCTTAAGTGAAATTTTAGTTGCACCAAATTGAGAAAGCGCGCTATTTACTCCGCTGTATACAGTAAGAATAAGATCTTTCATATCACCAGTAACACCATCAAAAGACCTACCAAGAACCTTATTGGCAGTTTTCGTGTTATTATATGCCTCAGGGAGTTTGTCTAGCTCTTTTCTGTAATTCTTTGTCGCACGACCTACCTTGTCTTGTGCCTTCTTCTCTTCTTTAACAGCACCTTGATATTCAAGGCTATTCTTTCCATATGCCTTAAGCATACTAGCTGAATATTTCTTGGCTTCACCATATTCTTTTTCTGCTTTAACAAGGTTATTGCCATAAAGAGTTATATTCTTTTTTATCTCAGCATTAGCATCCTTTACCTTCTTTCCGCCTTCTTTAGTAAGTTCATTTACATCTTCTTTTGATTCCTTAAGGCGCTGGTTAGCTCTTGCCAATGCTATAGTAGCTCTTTGCTCTTGGAGAAGCGCCTCGCGGTACTCTCTGCTAGACTTAATCTGTTTGTCACTTAAGCCCTTGTCTTTTAGTTTGTCATAGACATTTTTTCTATTCGTTCTTGCATCATCTAGGTCAAAACGAGCCTGTGTAACATCTAACTTCGCATCTTTCCTATCTAGTTTGGCGTTAGCAACAGCGTTTATCGCATCTTTTTGCGCGCGCAAAGCATCTACTGTACTTTGTGTAGATCTTTTTACTGCATCCTGAGCATTTTTGACTTTCATCAGGCCAAGAGCGGCACCGGCTACCGCTCCAACGCCAGCGCCAACAGCAGTCCCGACTCCGGGAATTACACTACCGACAGTTGCGCCTAATGCAGCGCCAGATAGAGCACCGGCACCGGCACCAGCAATTTTACTATTTGGGTTTTTATCTTGGATTACTCCGGCTGCTATCCCGGCCCCAAGGGTGGCAGCGGCACCAACACCAACTCCAATTTTCTTTCCACGACTCATACTTTTGAATCTATTAGTTGTGCTAAATGGATCACCCACAGGATATCCCTGTAGCATAGGGTTACCATTATTCACGCGACTTTTACCAAAAGCGCCACCAAGCCCGAACATTCCGCCAACAGCTCCACCAGAAAGTCTTTTCTGCGCAAGACCAAATAGAGTTGTTTCTGCTGTAGCAGCACGCATAGCTGTGATATACTTACCAACTTGTAATACGGTTAGAGCAATCGCAAGACCCTCTAGCGCATGAGTAGCTATTTTAACAGCGGTTGAATTTTCGCCAAAAATAGTTGTAAGTAATTGCATAGAAGCATATATAACTAGCACTATTGCAGATAGTTGTTTAAACCCTGCTAGTAAGCCTCTACCTCCAACAAGCATAGTACCAAAAGATGAAAATGCTGCGGTCAAGTGTGTAATTGCTAGTCCGAAAATCTCAAATGCACGATTCAAGAAAATAATTGTCAAGCCCATTTTAGCCAATGGGGCAATAAGAGGCTGGGAAAAGAACCAGTGAAAAGCCTTAGTTGTTAATCCAATGACAGTAATTGTATCCTTAAGTGCAGGGATAAGGACGTCTTTCAAGAAATCTGCCAAGCTAGTTACAGAATTTACGTCAGTAAGTTCATACATCGCCTTTAGAAGTTCCCAAATTACACTAAGAACCTCGTTTGTTATTTTTGTACTATCTGAGAAAAACTTACTAACTGCGTCGGGGTTTTCTTTAAGATTATCAACAAATTTTTGAATGTTTATAGTCCATGTTGAAATCATTTCAATACCAGCAGTATTAGATGGACTCCAAATAACCTTAAATAGATCCCAAATTGATCCGAGAAGGTCGCGCACAGAACGATAACTATTAAGAGATTCTTTCATAAAAGAATCAGAATTTGCTGTGGCGTCCGCTAAACTTCCAGTTAACTTAACAATATCGTTAAGCATTTCATTAAATACAGATGTGCCACTTGTAGCCAATCCCATAAATGCGGTAGCTAGATTTAAAAGACCATCTGTGATTTTAGGAATATTATTTGTTGATTCATTTGTGAATACTTCGATGAAGCTTCGGACTCCGCTACTTGTGGCAAACTCTGAAACTCTCCCAATTGCAGTAGCTAATGCATTGGCATTATCCGTAAAAGCAGAGAGAAGTTTTTTATCATCTAATAGGGTAGAGAATCTATCAATAGCGCCAGAAACAGCAACCATAATAATATCTGTTATACTACTAGTCGCTTCTTTGTACTTCTTCTTAATGTTCTCTATCGAAGCAACAACCTTCTGTTCAGATTTAGTGAGATTGCCAAGCATGTTATCAAGCCTGCCCTGCGCGGCGGTAGCCCCCCCTCCGGCAGATGCTAAACCATCTTCTGCTTTAGATAGGTCACGGGTAGCTTTCGCCAAAGCCTCTCTAGCGGCGATAACACCGGGGTCACCCTGTACTCCGGCCTTCTGCGCCTGACGATTGTCTTGCCCCGCCCTACGAGCCTTTAATTTTGCGTCCCTAAGATCAAGTCGCGCTGTAGCTATAGCGGCAGTATCGCTACCTAGTAGCGCCATATCGAGGTTTCTTTGAGCATCTTCAACAGCTAGATTAGCGCGCAGTTGTTCTAGACGCATATCTTCTAGGTTGCGCTTGGCTTCCTTAATGGCGTCATTATAATCTCTCTGCTCTTTTGCGGCCTTTTTAGTGGCGTCTGATAGTTTATCAGTAGCATCTTTGGCAGCATTTGCGGGCGCGGCCACACCACCGCCAGCGATATCTATTTGATCTTTAAGATTTAGTACCTTTTTAATTTGAGTGAATCTACCCATCGCTCCCATGATGATTGAAAGCGGGCCAATAGCCTGAGCAGCACCGGCAGCTAGAGCGCCACCAAGAGCAGCACCAGCGCCGATAGCGGTAGAAGCAAGTGAAACTAGACTGCCAGCAGCGCCCACAACAACACTATTAAGACCCTGAACATTCTTAATAGCATAAGCAATAGCCATGCCGCGCAATTCTGCATTTAATCCACGGATGCTTTTTGTGTACTGGCGCAACGATTTATTATCGTATTCCTCACCAGTTAATTTTGACATCGCTCTAGCAAAAGTTCTCTCTAGCAGCCCAAGTTCTCTATTTGTATCTGCTATTTCATGCTTAGTTTTGGTTATTTTCTTTGTCTCTACCTTTATTTCTCTCTTCTTTTTGAGTTCTTTATCTAAGCTGTCTAGTTCATCTTTTGCATCCCTAATACCGGCAAGCATACCGCCATTTACGATGCTAGACTCAAAGCGAGAATCTCTTCCCCGTCTTACTTCGGTTGGAGCAACAGCAAAAGGATCTCTACCCTTGCCTATTTTGTTACGATCATTTTCTTGGCGAAACATCTCATCGTCAAGCTTCATACGATCCATAGTAACTTGCAAGGCGCGTTCTTGCACACGTATATTTTCTTCTTCCGCCTTACGTGCCTTGTCATTAGCATCAGTAATTTGCTCAATTAAACCAAGCTTTTTTTGGTCGGTGCGAATTGAAGTTTCGAGAAATGTATAATGGTCATTTTCCAACTCAAATGCTCTTTTTTGTTCATTTGCCATTTCATTATAAGCATCTGAATTATCTTTAATAATTTGCTCACGACGATGAAGTTCTTCTACTTCTTCTCTTACAACATCTACGTGTTTACCAGTAATTTCTGCGGCTTCTTCTACTAATTTATTTTTTCTTTTTAGGGCCGCATTAGTATCATTATATGCTTTTTCAAGCGCTTTCTGATTTTCTACTAACTTAAACTCAGATTCAATGTATTTTTTTACAGACTCAGCAAACGAATCTACTTCATCAGCATTTTCTCTAAGCATCTCTTTGAATTCGGAAAGATTTTCAATAACTTTTCTGTTAGCAATTTCTTTAAATTTCTCAGAAAGACGGCCAGCATTTTGCTGAAAGCGCTTTAGTATAGGTTCGGATTCTTTATACGCATTATTTATTTCTTTTATGCTTTTGGAATGTAACCCAAGTTCTCTATTTTCTTTTTTTAATTCTTTAGTAAGATTTTCATGCTCTTTGGTGAGTTTATCTGTACCTTTTATGGCATCATCAAGCGCGCCTTTGGCGTTATTATGACCATTGACAATAATGTCAATTAATACATTGCGATCAGCCATTAGTCTTGATCTACCTCAGAGTCAGAATTTTCGTCAAAATCATTATCTACATTATCCCTGAAATCGCTGAATTTTTCAACGTCTGGGACACCAGATTCTTGAAGTCCACGCTTAGAGGCAGACATAAATGGGTTAGATTCTAGATCTAATTCTTGGTTACTAGAAACGCCATTGTAAATAATCTCAATAGCTTCATTGCAGTTATCTTCTATTGCTTGAATAGCTTCGGATCTGGCTTTGGCGTCCTCCGCAAATGCGGAGTTCGCCCAAAACGCAGTAACCATCTCATTCTTGTGCTGAATAACAGACTCAGCAGATTTTCTTTTTTGAAATGCGACATAGAACGCCTCGAAACGGGAGGCAGGCCAATCCATAACTTCTTCCAAAGTCTCTGAATGTTCTGCGGTATAAGCTTCCAAGGCGTCTATAGCACTTTTCTTTAAGACTGGTCCCGAAGACTCTGAATACGATCCCCCACCCCGCGAAGTCGTTCTGTAAAAAAACTTTCCAACTCCTTGTAGTTTTGGTCAATGAACGTAACTAGGATATCTTCACCTAGCTCATCGTCAATTAGTTCTAGGGCTTCGTAAGCAAAAAGCTTTTCATTTCTGGGAACATTGAGAGCAATAACATATGCTTCCTTAATAAAGTCAGGAGCATAACTTGCCAGCTTGGCGATAGCAGAAACGAACTGTGTGAGTTCACCTAGATTATTCGGGTTAAAGTCGCCCATTGAAGTAGGTGCAACGTCACCAAAAATACTGTCTAGATCTACACCAGTCTCGATAATTTCATCTAAGGTCTTACCTAGAAGACCAATAAATTCAATCTTTCTGAAATAAGAAAGTGGACGCTGAGTATATGTACGCTCTACTTCCTCGTAAGTTAGAGTACGCTCAACAGGGTCTTTATTAGGAATAATCTTTTCTACTACCTCGGAAGCCTTTAGATCAGGTTCTTCTTTTGATTCGGCCTTAATTTTTTCTGTTTCTGGCTCCGTGACAACAGGTTCGGTAACTTCTTCTGAAATTGGCGTACTGATTGTAGGCTGAGTATTCCTATCAAAGTTAGGGTTGTATCCTGTGTTATCTGAAATTACACTATTTGTTTCTGGCGGAACTGTCGTATCTACTACTGGCATTTTATCTCCATTTGGTTAGATTAATACATCTTTTTGCGTAGTTTTCCACGCATAAATTTTGCTGTTTCTACATCAACTTTTGAAAGGGCTTCTGCTTTAGCTTCTCTACGGAAGTTTCTGGCGGGAATCCTCCGCTTAAGAATTCCCTTACCTTTTAACTTGCCTATTTGGTTATATCCAGTAGGCAAGAACATAGGGGTCATTGTTGTGTCACCTTCATCCTGAGCCGTAACATAATCAAGAACATCACGACCGCGCCAGTTTCTTTTACTGTAAAATCCCACCCGTGTAGAAAATTCACTTATATTATTAACACTTTCAAGATCCCTACCGGCAACAATCCGACCAGTAGCGGCATCTCTAGCATTTGAATACATACGAATCGCATTCTTCATATTCCCGGTAGCAAGCCAGTCATGTTTATCCGTTGCATCAATATTGCGTTTAACTGCATCGTGATAATTTTCAGCAATACGATGAGTTAGTTGGGCGGTTTCACGGTCGATTTCATTCCCGAGTTTATTAAACATCAAGTCCATGCGAGCGCGCTGAACATAGTCCTCGCTACTACCATTAAATTCAAAACGCTCTGTATTTCCCATAAAAAGACCCGATCTGCAAAAGCGCAAACCGGGTCAGTAAGTTAGTCTCGGAAAGCCGCTTTTGCTGACTTACTATTAAATTATGAACCCTAAGGTTCTATTCTGCAACAGGCGATGTGTTACCAGCGCCAGTGTTTGCACCACTTCCCTTACGGCTAGTGCCGGGGTTACGTGGATTGAGGTTTTTACCCCCACCATAAACCGCAGGAGTGCGATTGCTACCGTGGTTTGTGTTAGCAGCCTTAGCTCCCGTAGTTAAACGGTCGCTAAATGTCTTGCTTGTTGTTTTAGGAGAGGTCGCACGAACACCACTAGGTGCGCGTGTAACCGTTCCAATCTGTTTTCCGAAAATCTTAGGCATTACTTACTCCTTAAATCTGGTTGAAGATAGTAAAGACGCGAGCCTTTTCATCTGCAACAGATAGGTCAGGAAGTGCGGCGAACTTAATTGGCACAGTAACCTGTTCACCAGTCTTAGCGTGAGTAATTGTAGATTCCTGCGGAGAACGGTTTACCTTACGGAAAACGTATGCGCGAACCTTGTTATTCTTACGCTGGTGCAGAACTGCGAGCTTACGCTCAGTGTAAGAGCGCGGGTTGCCAAAGCTAACCTGTTCCTCGCCACCTGATGCTGTAACTGCGGAACCTTCCCATGCAAGCTGTAGACGCTGCGGGGTAGTCTCTGCAAGAGCAGTAGTAACTTCGTAGTCCCAGTCAGTAGGTTCTGTAGCGATGTTGCCGTAAATCTGGTCAACATCGAAGGATTCCTCAGCGTTGTTAACGGAAATCTGGACACCAGTCTTAGTAGCGCCAAGTTCGTTCCAACCTGACATAGCATCATAAGTAGATAGGTTTACAATCTGTGAGATACTAGTAGGAAAAGCGACGGTAGACCCTGCCCACATAAGACGGGCCGCACCGCGGATAAAGTTATCATCATTTACATATGTGCGGTGGAAATCAGCGATCTTCCATCACCCCTTTCAAAAGTTTGATTACCTATATTATAGCTAGAATTCTTAATTTTTGCTTAGTAATTACTTACCAAAACTAAACTTATTCGCAACAGTCTTTTCTACTTCATCAGCAATTTCCTGAATCTCGTTAAAAGATTCATCGTCCGATTCAACCTCAGTATTTACGGTTTCATATTTTTTCTCTTCATTCTCAATTACGGGATCAAAGATAGCGCCGCCAACAGCATAGGCATCGCCAACAGTACGAACTTCTGCAACTTCTGAGTCAGTAAGCTCAACTTCGCTAGGAAATCCGATTACGCGCCCACCAATTTCAATAGAAGAAACACGTTCGCTTGTTACTTTATAAGTATTCATATACTTCCTTAATAGTAGTTATTTAGGGATCTAGTGATTGTATACTCGATACGCCACATACTCCAATAGAAGTCATACGTACCTTGTTCTGTAGTATTTTGTCTACGCATACAATCAGAAAATGAAATTTTAGGCATACCCTCAAACCCGTCAATAAGCCCATTTAAAGTCCGATTAGCAGACATAATTCTGTGGCAAGCTTCCGCTAAACGTTGTGACTTCTTATTAACTAGAATTTCGCCCTCATGTAGATGTGGGTCTTCTGGCTGATAAGGGCCAGCTTTAACCATGCCTTCAATATAGAATTGAATAGCTGCATCCTCCCCTTGGTCGAAATTTTGGTAAGGAGAATTACCAGTGTCATAAGACATTACGCATAGATTAGGATAATTACTTTCATCACTTTCAATGAAAGACGGTCTATGCCCAATATGAATTTTATCTGGATGAACATGATCGCTACTGCAAGGAATGTAAGGAATACCTTGCGCATCAGCTAAATCTTCATCCAGAGTTACCCAGCGTGAATCTATATCATCTAAATTATCATTAATATGTTCAATAAGTAGGAGCGCTACTTCTCTAGCAATTTTCTCCATACCTATTTCCGCTGATTCAAATACTGTCATATCGTCAAAAGGTGGTTGAGGGTCTATACACCAACATACGCGACCGGGCGTAATTTGCCCAGCGCCAGCAGATCCGACTTTGCCAGTGAAAGACACAATTTATAGAATCCTTTGGTTACTAGGAATTTCGTATTTAGAAACTTTGCGCGGAAAAAGTTTTGGATTCTCAGTAACATATTCGGCAGCATTAAACATAGGTACTTTACCGGGCCTATGATTTATCTGATCTGCTGGCAGGTCTAGGGCAAGATCAGTAACTTCTGCTGTGAGTTGATCTTTAAGTTTCTCTAGCGCGGCAATACGATCAGGATAACTGACAGACTCATTGGTGCCGGTAGTTGTGATTGTCTGTCGTAGGCTTTTATAATGATCCATAGCTACAGGAATTATTTGAAGCGCAGTATATTTAGCTGCGTAATTCATCTGTAACGGATTGTAAACAGATTCTTCAATAGTAGAATCAACTATCGTAGAAAATATACGAAACTTTACAAAATCAACCTTAGATTTAAGTAGTGGCTCACCATAATAGCTATTATTAGCAATAGCGTCCCATGAGTTGGGGAGATTTGTTCTAGCTAGTTCGTAGATATTCATACAGATATTATACCTTTATCACATAAAAAAGGCGACCCAAAAAGGATCGCCTTCCAGTCAGCGAGTTATTAAAGAGGATTACTCTTCCGCGCTTGCTGCCTTCGCTGGTGTCTTCTTTTCTGTTGTAGACTTAGGCTCATCCTTTGCCACCTTCGGCTTTTCGGATTTTACCTGCTTTAGAATAGATAGCGTATACTCGTCGCCAGCATCATACTTTTCAACAATATGAGCGGCTAAAGAATCGCCGGGAATTACGTTACCGGGCGCAAAAAGACGCGACTCTACATTTTCAGCAATAGAGTTACCCTCGCTATCTACGTGGTCAGGGCCAACCTTGATAAGAATATCAACAGTTTCCTGAACTGGATCGCCTAGCACTTCGTAATTAAAATCTGACATTATATCTCCATTTGGTAGATTCAAAACTTAATCACATTATAGCACAACAAAAAAGGGCCGGGGTTATTACCCCAGCCCTCTTTCTTAAGTCTAGTGGTTAAGTCGCTTACGCAACCTTGGCCACAAGTACGGCCTCAGGGTAGATAATACGCGGGACGCGCGCAGATGCTACACGGAGGAAGTGGTTCTTGCTCATCGGGTCGAGAATGACCTCTGCCTGCGGACCCTGCTTAATGCTGATCTTGTTCCACTGTTCAGCAACTAGAACCTGACCATCTAGAGTATCCGCAATGGGCGTACCGTCGATAGAATAGTCCGTAGTTAGAAGAACGTAACCCGGAGGTAGGAAACGAGTTAGCGAGTTAGGAATACCGCGTGAACTTAGAGAGTTCGGTGCAGTAACAACGCTTTCATCGCGGTATCCGTTATCGTAGATGGTAATATCTGTACCATCGCGGAGTAGAGTCTGAATATCAGCCTCAGTCGGAATAAGCATTGAGCGGTCTGTAGCAGTAAGGTAGCTGCGGACCTTAGCGTTATTAACTAGGTAGTCATAAGTCTCTGAACTCATGTGCAGGTGAAGGCCATAATAACCTGAGTCTGCACCGAGAACGTTTGACCATGCGCGAATGTTAGCAATCGGGTCAGCGTTAGCAGTATCCGACCATAGCGTACCGGCAGTAACCTTATGGGTTGGTAGGTAGCCGTAGTCTAGTGTCTGCTTCTGGCCGCTTGGGTAGGTAATATTCACAACTCCATTAAGAAGCGCATCCCAACGAAGCTTCTCAGTGAGTCGCTCGTTACGAGTCTGTAGAATCTTACCACGGTCGATTAGATCGACGCCTGCCGAACGTGCGACGGTTTCATCGGATGAATTAAGCTTAATCCAGTCCTCACCACCAATGCGCTCCATTTCTTCAAGAAGCACTAGCTCGACAATACGCTCGCCCCAAACCTGATCTGGCTTGTAGAGAGCTGGGGTTGCATCGGGAGCCTTAAACTGGCCGACACCGAACGCCTTAGTCTCGTATGTACGAATCTTCGCTACGCGAGACTGAATTGGTGTGATCGGAGCAATAGCGTCACCGAGTCTTGGCTGATCCTCATACTGTGAAGTAATAGGACGAACAACAAGATCGGTGAGAACTGCTTGATCCCAAAGGTCAAATGGCTGTGACATTTATTCCTTTCTCCTTCCTATTACTCAAACTTGCAAGTGTTAAGGGTTGAACCTAGAGCGCTTGCATACACTGTGTAATCGACAATTGACTTGGTTGCAAAGATGCAGTTATGGAAGAACACCGGAACGGCTTCCTGTCCAGCAGTTGCGTTTGCAAGGAAATCAGTAGAATGTGCCAGAATTCCGTAAATAGAACCTGTGCCATTGTACTTGACAACCTGATTTGGGTTAGTCGTTGAAAGCTTTAGAATTGTTCCGGCAGGAACAATGTTACGCTTTGTTTCGGCCCAATTGATAGTAGCGACGTCAGTAGCATCAATAACTGCTGACTTAACGGGAACACCGTCAAGAGAAACGCCGTACTTAAGAACTTCGATATCTGCGAAGTTTGCTGATCTTGAAACATTAAATGGCAACTAATTCACCCCCCTTAAGCGGTCTGCCCTGTAAGCCAAGCGGAGGCTTCTGCTACGCGATCCTCAACTGGCTTGTTTTCATTTTCTGTATTAGCAGGTGGCTTCTTTTCGCCGGGTGTTAGGTGTGCCTGCTCAGAAAGGCTATACTGCCCTTCTTCGTTCTTAGGAAGCGCCTCAACGACACGCTTCACAATCTCAGTAGCGGTAAGACTCACATCTTCGCCGTTTTCTGAAAAATTGAATGAACCATCGCCAGTGTCGGCAACTAGAATCTCGCGGACTTCCTTTAGGAAACCGGGAGCCTCAGAAAAACCAACGTCCTTTAGGCCGTCGATGTACTCATCAATATTCTTTTCTCTATCCTTCGCTTGAAGTTCAGCTACCTTAGTGGCATAAGCTTCCTTTTCAGAAACAGCCTCACTGAGCTTAACCTCAAACTCGTTCCTAGCCGCTTCCGCTGCGTCAGACTCAATGGACGCTTTCTGTTCGGCTAGAAAAGCGGAAACTTCTGCGGCAACATCTTCCGTCAGATTAAGTTCGCTTAGTTCTCTAGGCATATTTTTAAAACCTCCATTAAGTTTAGCCTCCGAAAGAGTAGGTTCTAGCGAAGGCTCCTTAGTAGTATTATAGCTAGATTCCTCATTTTTTGTTAATAGTTCTTTAAACTCATCAAATTTAGAGGAAATAGTTTCTATAATAGATACCTTATCTTTTTCCTCAATATCCTCAACTAACTCGTCTAAGAAGATTTGTTCTTCTTCACTACCATCCTCTTCACTAAATGAAGCTAGGCCATGAATAAATGGCTCATTAGTTAGGCAAGAATGTTTTAGAACCGAAGCATAAACCTTTCCAGTTTCACTATCGCGGTATCCGTTTTTGATCTGGCAAGAGTTGTTAGCGATAGTTCCGCGTAAAACCTTGTCTTTAATTTCGGGTTCAGTAAATTCGTGAGCAGCCACAAGAACGCTTTCGCCCGGACGCTCAGGATCTTCTTCAATCCTAAGGTCACGAATAAAACCAGTATTTTCATCCACCTTATTAAGATGATCTTTAGGAATAGTAACGTGATCGACAGCGCGATCCTTAAAAGAAGAGACGATATCTTCCATACCTATTTCAGAACTAATATCCTTAGCATTGCCGGACACAACACTAAACGGGCGTTTCACCTGTCCTGTAGCTCCCGGAGAATACTGCCAAGTTCCAGTTCTAAGAATAGGTTTCCAGATAAGTCCATTCTCATCTTCGGTTGTATTTGAGGCAAAATTAAAATTGTAATTTTTCATCTAAGTGACCTGCCACTTCCTAAAATTTTCATAAGTTGTACTAGGCGAAAATACCCAACGACAGTCCCGGCACTTATAAATAGGCTGAGTTTCCGAAGCGTACTTATCAATTTCCGCTAGGGGAACATACGACAAAATGTCATTTTCTTTCTCGCATTTTGGGCATTTTAGAAAGCGCCCATTAATCAAAGAATTTTCCATGTAATTAATTCTACCAAGAAATTAACTAAATGTTAAGCCCAAGAGCTACAGGCATGAAATTCAACTTTAGCGTTGGCATCGTAAGCTATCCCGCCGAAGCCCATAATATTTTCACCCGGAGTTAATGAAACACGAGAACTTTTTGGATTTAGAAAGCTTATTTTAGACTCGCCAAATTCATCTACTAGAATAAAATTTTCTTGATCGTAGTAAATCTGCGAGCCGGACGAAATCTCGCCGTTCAAATAAATACATTCATTAGTAGTATAATTAACAATCACAAAATCTTTAATGCCACCATATAAGGTGATTGACGGAAAATTTTCAATAGATCCGTTATTATAAATGGAAAAATTCTCTAAAATAGGAAGATCAAAATAATCCCTATCATACGTCAGATTATAAGATCTTCCGTCAGAGTTTACAAAATCAGGTAATATCTCAATATTATCTGGTTCTGTATAAAATCTAGGATTTGATGCGCGCACAGTGAGCATGAAATTTCTTTCTGCGCGCGTATTCTCAGAAACTTCACTCATATCTATTGATGATAATTTTTTGCAGTTAATATGAACAGGTAATTCATTTATATGTGATATATAAAGTGGGTTTTCTGTTGTTCCTGAAAATGCATCCTGCAAATCAAAAATCATATTTCTTAGTTTTTTGATATTTCCAGCAATAATTTTGCCTGTAAAAGATATAGTTTTACCAGAGTAAAAACTTTTGTATGAAGTTTCGCCATTACGGCTAGAATTAACTTCTCTTACGTCACGAACATCAGAATCAAATAGACCATCAATCTTGTCTATTCGATACTGCTCTAAAGAAGACCTATCATTTAATACAATTCCGTTGTATTCAAAAGTAGCTTCCAGTCCGCGAATAAAGGAGGGTTGAACATTAATAGGCGGTGGCGCAATACCGACCCATTTACCGGGAGACAAAAATCCGCCCCCCCCGATTCCAGGTTTTCCGCTAAATTTACTCATAGGGTAATTATATCCTTATTGAGTTTTTTTAGATTGCGCCTTCAAATCAGTTTTAGTCTCAAAAACCTGTTGTCTAAGAGTTTCCGCGGCTACCCTTAAAGCATCTGGGGTGCGGTCTTCATTAACTAACTGGTCAGCAATTTTTTGTGCTTCTTTTTGCGCGGCCTCTATCTCTAATTGATCTGCTTGGCGTAAAATTTCTTGCGCTTCAATTGAGAGCGGTAGTTGCTCATTTTGCATTAAATTAAGAAGATAAGCAGCATGTTCTTCTGTAGTACCGGGTAAGCCAGAAGTGGCTTCCGGGTTAAGAAGGCGGGCAATTAATTCTTCTGTTGCTCTTGTTACGGAATCCATCTAAAACTTCCTTATTGATATCCGATAGAAAAGGGGACAAAATCAAGCGAAGACTGTGAATACTGAGCAAGAATAGAGCCTGTCTTCCCAGCCGGGATTGCGCCGATGCTTGGCCGGATTGAAGTGGATAAAACCAAAGTTGAGATCGAGCGACTCACCGGTATCAGGATCAAGCCCCATTTCTGCACGCTCTGCAGCGAGGTGAAGTTCGTAATCTTTTTTGTTCATCTTTGCCATTAGAAATCTAACCTTCCGGGGTAACCGAATCCTGCAGAAGCAGGACTTCGAACGCTCATAACATCTTTACCGATGTTCCAATCTGGTTCTACAGGGCGAGCAACTCCCGGAGCCAACGTCCCGCGTTTCGCGGGATTCAGAAATAGCCCCAGAAGGTTGTTGATGTCTGGATCAGCGTGAATTCGTCCGTCGCCCGCGTGAAGGCCACGGTGGGTTTCCGAATAATCACCGGCTGTAAACGACTGCACCAAGTCGTAGTCGTTGCGCGACTCAATCGCGTCTGGTTGTTTACGGAACACGTTCCAGATCACGATTTGCTCAATCAACGTCTCCGCCTGCGCGACGTAAGACGCGGGCAAAGTCCCAAGCGACCAACCGCTTACACGTTCCAGCCATGCGCAGGTCTGATTGATGAGTCGCTGCAACTTACCGTTGCCTGCGTCATCATCTGGGAATCCGTAATTTTCGAGATTCACCAGCGTCCAATCACGCAGATTCTCCGCAGATGGAGCTACGATCACCGATCCGTCTGGCAAGTTGATGTTGCCACCAACCACGACCACGGCATCCGTAAGGATCGTATCTCCATCCGTCACAGAAATGGTGTAATAGCCGGGATCGCCCGTAATCGTATGCGTTACGGCATATACGCCAGAATTCGGTGGAGACTCTACAATTCCGTCGATGGAAGCCGCTTCGATTTCGTTGTTCGCAAGATCGTAGATGCTAGCTTCGAGCGTACCGACCAGACCGGATTCTCCAAAGTTGAAGGCCAAAGTAAAAGCCTGTCCTGATCGTACGTAATCACTCATGACTTCATTTTACCTGAAACGTCGAATTGTTGCAAACTTTGAGCGTCATGCCCGCCCCTCAACGATCTGCTGGGCGCGGGCTTGAATCTCCATCTGGTCGGCGAGGGCTTGGGCTTGCTGCTCGATCACCTCTGCGCGGGTTGGTTCGGCCTCTGCCGTTGCCAACACCTCGCGTTGGGCGCGCAGCTTGTCGATTGCTTCGATGACGCCAGTTTTGTAAGGGCCATCGCTGTGTGCATCGGCGGTGGCCTGCCATTCGGTGATGGCGGCGTCGAGAGCTTGGATTTGTGCGGTGATCATGTGTAGCCTCCGGCAGCGAGCTTTTGAAGTTTCCATCCGCCCGATCCGCCTGACACGCCGGGGTTGTTGCGTTGAATCGAGAGCCGCCAAAGACAGCCGGGGGTCGTGAGTGAGACGTATCCGCCTGCAGGTCCGAAGCCGCCGATGCCGTCGTCCCATGCGCCTTCCGAGCCGTAACCCTCGTTCACGGAGTTCATGTCAGTACCGGAAAAATCGGTGCCGTAAAACGGGTAGATGCGCAGCTCGGTGAGGATCTTTCGTGGGTCGGAGATCATGTAGACCGCCGTGTTGGTGCGGCCCCATGCGATCTGCGGGAGGTAAAGCTCAATCAAGCTTGCGGTGGCGACTTCAAGCTCGCCGGGTGTTGTGCCAAGTGTGAGTGCCTGTGCGAAGGCCGTGAGTTGTCCAAGACCGTTGTTCAGCACGCCGGTCGGCGTGACGGAGCCTGTGACTGCGATCCCGGCGGAGTTGATGCGGATGCGTTCTGCGCCAGCCGTTGCAAACCCGACCTGATTGACGGCGGGGAGAAATTGTCCGGCTTGGTTGCTGGTGGTGAAAGCTTCTGCGGGTGCTGACGCTGAACCGTTGGGCAGGAACATCCGGGTGCCGATTGTGAAATCGCCTGCGGTTGTGTCGCCCGCTTTCTTGAGCTGCGCGTCGTTAGTAACATTACTTAGTCCAACATCTGACTTATCTAGAGTAACTGATCCGGTCTTACTTGCTACCGATGTTACTAAAGTATCAGAATCTTTTTTATAAAAATTATCATAGTCAGCCTCAGACCAAACAATATTTATGGGGGTTCCGGAAGGATGATCCTTTACAAGCGCTGTTGAAAGATAGAGAGTAGGATCGCCTTCTATAACCATACAATCAACTATTTCTTGATTTTCTGGCGTATCTCCAATATTTATAGAGAAATAAATATTATCTAATATAGACAGTGGAAATTCAAGATCTTCTGGATTCTGGGGAAGTTCAATTAAATAATCGCCAACATGAACGTCAGAAGACACGGTTGTAGTAGGGTCTTTTAACGAGTTTTTAGTACCTCTTGGCAAGTTAATTCAACCTTAATCTAGAATTCTTGTAAACTTGATAATCTTGTGTGACGCAAAATATCTACATTCATTATACCTAAATGGAAGAATTTTACAGAGAGAACAAAGCTAAGATAGAGAATTGTCCAAGGTGTAACGCTAAGACAAAATTTCCTTTGCTGATTCGCCCAAATGAATCAGGTACATATGATATAGTGGCTAGGTGCAAATCTTGTAGGTATGAAATTTTAATCAGGAAGATTACAGAGAAAGAAGCAATACGATTTGCGCGCAATAAGAATTGAAACTAGAAAAACTGGTACAAGTAAGAATATTTCAGATGCGCATTTCTGTAATTACGAGAATTGCTACAAGCCAGCAAAACACACAATGACTTTTCTGGACTACTTATGGGACCAGATGAAATTATGCGACAAACATCAAAAAGAAATGAAAGAGATTTTAGGTAGAATTTATGGTGAACCACCTATCGAACCAACTGATGGTTAACGAATTTCACGAATCTTTCGGGATAGATCGGGAAGAACGTCAGCAGCTTTCTCTGGCGCTTATTTATGAGGAATTTATTGAAGTATCAGACGAATTGTACACAAAAGTAGATCTTAGTTCGCTCCCGCCAACTTTGCCAAAGCCTAAGTCTTATAAAGAGATTGATAGAGAGGCTCTTGCTAAAGAATTAGCAGACTTACTTTATGTTACCTATGGCACAGCAGATGTGTTTGGTATTGATCTAGATGAAGCATATCGCGCAGTTCACGAATCTAACATGACTAAGCTTGATGATAATGGCAAGCCTGTTCTGCGTGAAGATGGTAAGGTATTAAAGAGCGAGAACTACAAGGAACCGGATCTTGCGTCAGCAGTACAGAGATAAGGAAGAAATAGATTGCGCCCTTTGCAGCGCTTCTAATTTCAGAAAGTGTAAATGTCCTTGGCATTTGCCTTTTGAACACTGGCCGAAGGCTTTAAAAGCAAAACTAACTAAGAGAGATAAGGACGAAGAATAATCAGAATTCTACAATACATACGAGAAGGCGGTAGCTGGGGCGGAATTTCGCCCACAGTGATGAATGAAAAAGGTCTAGGCGGTAGAGAAACTGCCTTAGTACAGCTTTCTGAGAATTGGGCTAAGATGGGTCACGAAGTAATTAATTTCGTCCCTACAGAAGAAGCCGAAATTTTCGATTATGGCGCAGGCTCATCTAGGTATATTCCTAAAGAAGATATTATTCCTTACTGCCGTAATTTTGGTGCAGACGTAATCATTTCTTGGGAAGAAGCAGGCATTTCTGATGTCCCTGAAATCGTAGATAATGTTGCGCTTAAGATTGTAGAAATGCAGGTAGCTCATCTTGCTCAGGACGAAGCAGGCGATAAAAATATTGATTACTACGCTGTATTATCTGATTGGGCAGGCGAATTCATCCAACAACAGCATAAATACATTGATCCTGAAAAGATTGTAGTTTTTAAAAACTGCATTGATCCTGTGCGATACTCAGTGAAGCCTAAGCGACGCAAAGAGAATCGAGACTTCTTTTACTCTAGCTCGCCGGACAGAGGTCTAGTAAACGTACTGCGAATGTGGCCTAAGATTAAGGAACGCTATCCAGAGGCTAACCTTCATGTGATGTATGGAGTTGAAAACTGGGTTGAGGCAATGAAGTGGAGCCATAATATTCAGGCGGAAATTGCCCTTAATATTGAAGAAGGGCTAAAACAAGATGGGATTATTTACCACGGCAAAGTAGGGCAGGATGAACTTGCCGAGATTCAGCGTGGTTGTGTAGCTATGCTATACCCGTGCGAAACTTTTTCGCCTACCGAAACCGGCTGTATTTCTGTTGTAGAGGCTTGTGCTGCTGGGGCTATTCCATTCATCACTGATGAGGATTGTCTAGGCCCAGAGTATTGTGATGTATTGCCGCACGTTAATTTGCCGCTAAACGATAATGATTATTTAGAAATGCTATTTTCTGTGTTGGAAACAGAGTATTCATATGATGCGTATTTTGAGAACGCTTTATACTTAGCTTCCACCAGACTTTGGCCGGATGAGGCGGGTAAGTGGATCGAATTCTTTGAGCAAGAGCTTTATATCACCGGAAAAGATTTTATATACGGCGCTGATATAGCTTTGGTTGCGTAACTCATTGGTATAATCCAACAAGGTAATCGTAAATTACAGGAGAAAAATTTGTCAGATCGACCAACAAATAAAGAATTACTAAGACTCTACGCTGACGCCGACTATAACGCGGCTGAATTATCTAGGATGCTAGACCGCGCCCCATCAACTATTAAGGGTTGGCTAGAGGAAGCAAAAGAAGAAGAACTAGTAACAAACATTGAAGTAGACGGAACTGTTTTTGAATCGCTTGATGCCGCTGGCCTAAATGCCAATGAATTTGAGATTATATCTGGAACAGTAGACACTCAGAGTGGAAGAATCTGGGGTAAATTTCGTCGCAAGCTATCAACTCTAGCGGCGCGAGCAGAGGGATGGACAATCCCTACCCCTATCAAAGCTAAGGATAGCGGTGATAGAACTTGGTTGCTTATTAGTGACTTACATGCGCCGCTCACAGATTGGGAATGGTTTAACAGGATCATTTCTCTTGCGGCAGATTTTCAGCCCGATAACATTCTCGTAAATGGAGATTTGTTAGAAAACGCAGATATTTCAAGATGGGAGGATCGCCCCGGTGAGCCTACAGTTAAAGAGTCAATCGACACAGGGTACTATATCCTACTTGCCCTCAGAAAAACTTGCCCCGACGCAAGGATCGTACTTATTGACGGGAACCACGACGAAAAACGCATCAATTCATACGTTTATGGAAATGCGCAGAAGATCCACGGAGTCGCAAGAGCAGAAGAAGAAACCCCTGTACTATCACTACCCTATTTACTACGTCTAGACGAACTAGGAGTAGAATACATTGGAAATTACCCGTTAGGCAAGATCAAGATTTCCGAGAAGTTTATTGCCTTCCACGGAAGTACCGTCAAGAAGGGGAGCGGAAGTTCCGCCCTAGCTAACTTAGAGAAGCGCGGAACATCTACGGCCAGCGGCCACACGCACAGAGCGGGTATTGTCTACAAGACCGTTTATGACGCAGACGATAATCCCGAAACACATGTTGCTGTAGAGCTAGGGTGTGGCGTTAAGCTAGAGCCTAAGTCTTATGACGAGGCTCCTGACTGGCAGAATTTCGCAGCTACGGTTACGGTTTATGAGGACGAATGTTTCCATGTAGAGCCTGCCGTATTTGCTGGCGGAAGTCTGTTCTGGCGAGATAAGAGATACTAATTCTCGCAAATTGCGACCTTTGTGATTAACAAAAAAATAAAGGTCGCAAAAATAAAATTACCGAGGTAGAATACCCTTACCTCTTTTAACAATTTAACTCTTAATAAGGATTAAGGTGAAGCGTGTGGCAGCAGTCGCGGCGGGATTGGCTATCCCTGAAACAGCTAATTTTGAACTGGAAGAATCTCCCGCAACTGTTGAAATGAGTAGTTTCGCAGAATCAGTCTATAAGTCTAAATATAGTTTTGAAGGCGCAGAAGAATGGTCTGATACCGCTAGGCGAGTAACCGAGAATGTTCTGGGCGCGCTTGGCTATACCGAAGACGACTACGAGTTCAATAAGGTGTATGAGCTAATTAGGGACCGTAAGGTAATGCCTGCCGGTAGATACCTACACGCAGCCGGTAGAGAGGTTCACCAAACTCAGAACTGTTTCCTCTGTAGGGCAGAGGATAATCGAGAAGGCTGGGCTGAACTAGGCAAGAAAGCCTTTATGATTCTACAGACTGGTGGCGGATTCGGCGCAGACTATTCTGATATTCGCCCTGCCGGTACACCTATCAAGAAAACTGGTGGAACCGCATCAGGGCCACTACCACTAATGTCTGTTATTAACGAGATTGGTCGCGGGGTTATGTCGGGTGGCTCTAGGCGCAGCGCAATCATCGCTACACTTAATTGGAAGCATGGTGATATTTTCGAGTTCATCCGTATTAAGGATTGGCCTGAATGGCTACGCGAGGCCAAGGCCGACGATATGACGGTTGCCGCCCCAATGGATATGACTAACATTTCTGTAGGTCTTGACGACGAATTCTTTGAAGCATTTGACGACATAAATCATCCACTACACGCACACGCTAGATTAGTATACGAAAAGGTTTGCGACAAGATGCTCACAACAGCAGAACCGGGATTTACGGTAGACGTTGGAGATAATGCGGGCGAGAATTTGAGAAATCCATGTATCACTAAGGAAAACCGTGTTCTGACTGCTGGCGGATACCGTACAGTAGAAGAATTGCTAGGCGAGAAAAACGTTATTTGGACTGGTAAGCAATGGGCATCAGATGTTGTCTTTGAGAAGACTAAAAGTGATGTTCCGATCTTGAAGGTTGATATGGGCGGCGGAAGAATTATCCGCTCAGACGAAACACACGAGTTTTTCATTGAGCGTTGGTCAGGTAAGGGTGAACGTCGCAAGCTAAATAAAATTGAAAAAGTACCAGCGTCAGAACTACAGGTAGGGGATACGCTTCATATTTCTGCACCGCTAGAAGATATTGAAGTCGAGCTAAACGAAGAAGGTTACACGCTAGGTTGGCTTTACGGCGATGGATCATTCGCTAAGGCAGGCGGCGCAGAGCTATCGTTATGTTCCGATGAATCAAAAGACTGCGCCAGTAACATTGTTGGTTATAACTCAATAAACGAAAACGATGCTCGCGGACATACAAGAATATATTTCTCAGTGAGTGATTATTTTGATGGTCGTTCAAAAGAGGAATTCCCAGAAGACTTGTACAACCGTACCGAAAACTTCGGGCTTTCGTTTATCGCTGGTCTTTTTGATGCAGACGGTAATTGCGATGAATCTCGCTATTCTGTGAGACTAGCTAATAAGTCGCCAGAGTTCCTGCGCGGCGTAGCTAGACTGCTAGAACAGTATGGTATTTACGCCAACGTAAGCAAGAACGGCAAGGACGGAAGAAACCATAAACAGCAGTATCAACTGCTATTAGAGCAAGGGTCTGTAACTAGATTCTTAGAACTTGTTCCGGCAAACCGAGTGACCATGCCGATTGATTATTCATACATTCCATATCGTGATTGGAAATCCAAAGTAGTATCCGTTACCCCGGATGGTGTAGAAGACGTATACTGTGCTAACGTAATGGTGGAAGAACACTCTTTCATGTGTGAAGGTGTGATTATTTCTAATTGCGGCGAAGTTTCGTCCGCAGACGATTCAGATGTTTGCAACCTAGCATCCCTCAACATGGGGCGTATCGAAACGATTGAAGAATTTGAAGAGGCTATCCGTTATCTAGCTCTCTTTATGATTGCCGGTACTGTTTACTCAGATCTACCTTATGACAAGGTTGCGGAAGTCCGCTCTAAGAATCGCAGGCTTGGTATGGGTATTATGGGCCTGCATGAATGGCTGGTAAAGCGTGGTTACAAATACGAGCCTAACGATGAACTAGCTGAGTGGATGGAAGTCTACCGCG
>ERZ869929.334-NODE-334-length-31771-cov-116.089229_pt1 | contig 31771 bp, 38 predicted proteins | sample MGYA00579312_ERZ869929 | MGnify/ENA primary metagenome ERZ869929 (study PRJEB32216, sample SAMN09231818) | wastewater metagenome | place: USA: Maryland | collected 2016-08-09 | study: EMG produced TPA metagenomics assembly of the PRJNA472060 data set (Reclaimed... | reverse complement strand
CCAACAGCCCAACCTTTACAGGTCTCGTTGAGCTATACGGCTCCCTGAAGTACAAGACCACTGACCGTTACTACGCCTATGCCTTCTGCAAGGATGGCAAGTTCCACAACCAGAAGGGTTGTGCCGTCTTCCAGAACTACAGGGACGAGCAGTACGTTGAGTTCCACAAGGAAGGGAAGTTCATCAGTTCGGCATCCTGGGATTACTTTGAGAAGTATTGTGAGCCGAAGACGGGCTCCCCACTGAGGTTCGTGAATCTCAAGGTCGTTGATACAACATTCTCGTATTGAGGCAGAAGATACTACAAGTGTAGTATACCTATACTCAGGAGAGATAGAATGAAAAACACAAAGTCCAAGGTCACGAGCATCAGGGTTGATCCTGAACTCTACGAGAAGTTCAAGGAAGCTGTTGGAGTTGAAGGCAAGCAGGTTTCAACTGTATTGTCTGAGATAATGGAAAAGCACGTTGAAAGAGTGGCTAAATCCCAAAAATACAACATGGAATGTGACGAGCGGTTTAAAGCAATTTTCAGAAAATATCATCTCAATGGAGAGATTGAGTTTGAGAAAATTGCCAACTATTCATACGCCGAGACGAGTGGAACTCATTTTCCAAGCTTCTCTTTTGCCAATGGGATTGCTCAACAGCAGATTGCCAGACACGAGTTTGATCCAGCGAAGACAAAGACCTTCATTGAGAACTTTGAGAACTTTGAAGGCGTCAAAGTAACTGGCATCCTCTTGGTTGAAGAGAAGTAACGGGAAGTCAACCTTAACAAACAAGAAGGCCCGAGGGACAGAATCCTCTCGGGCCTTTTTCTTTTGGCTCAGCGCCGAGCTCCTAATAGCCTCACCAGTTGAGTTTCAAGAGGCAGGTAGGGTGATTGCACGTTCCTGGAAGCTCGGCCTCTAATGAGCCGTATAAGAAGACACGCTTCTTCATTCCACTCTCTCGTGACCTCCAGGACCAGAGAACTTCTTCATGTTGTCCTCAACCTCCTGGCGCCTTTTCTCTGCCATCCTAGTCTCGGCTGCACTAAAGCCCAACTCCATGACTTCAATGGCCTGGATGACCTTATGGAGCGGTTCCTCAACCACCATGAACTGACCCTTCTTCTTCCAGTCCATGGCTGAGTGGATTCTCTTGGCGTCGACCCCAGACTGTGTCTTGGGATCAAAGTAGTAGTATGGACAGGTTTCAAAGACAACCTCGGCGCTACCATCCTCGTCCTCTTGGATGATTGGCAAACTGGTTAGCCTCTTGACGGCCATATACGCCTCAATCTGCCCCTCCGTCAGTTTGGACGAGTCTGGCTTACCTCCGCAAACAAGCGGGCAGTTCCACTTCTTGGCTTGAGTGGTCCCAACCTCTTGGTAAATCTTAGCTGAATCAGGGTCGGCTTTCCTTCTGGCTTCCAGGATCTTCTTGCACCCACAACCCTCTTCTGCAAGGGCGTTATCAAGAAACTCCGTTCCAAGCCAGCCTGTCAGGCCAAAGAGCGCTTCTTTTTTTTTCCAAGGTAGCTGGAATTGTACGACATCATACCGAGCGAGACGAGGCCATCAAAGCCCACGACATCAATCATCATGTTCAGGATGGCATCTTCTCCAGAGAAGTCTGTATTCTCGGCCAAGAGCTTCTCCGTAGACTTGAACTCGCCACTACCCCTGGATACACCAATGAAGGTCGACTTGAAGGTCTCAACAGCCTTCAGGTTGAAGGTCTTTGTGCCGTCCTCTGAGAGAGCCACGACTTCCTTGTATGTCATTGGCTTGAAGTAAAACCAAAGTGGCTCCTCACCGCTCTTGATCTTCAAGGAGTCGCTATCAAGGGAGACAATATAGGCTTCCCTCTCCTCTTTTGTCATATCCAGAACTTCATCGTTTGGGGATACCACCTTCAGTTTGCCAAAGGTGCTTTTGTCCATGTTGTCCATTATCAGAATACCTCTCTGAGGTAAGTAGTGTTTTCTCTTGAGAAGGACCCAAGAAGACACCGTTCTTGTCAAATAGGTGAGCAATATCCTCAATGAAGTCATATTGCTCGTCGCCTGAGTTGGAACCCAAATAAAGCTCCCTGATTCGCTCTTGCTTATTCATGGTAACACCAGTGTAACCACGAAAGAACGTTTGGCTATGGTCAACCAACCTTCTCCCAGGTTCTTTTTGTACCTAGTTACCTGAAAATAGGTGCGTTCATGCCAACAGAGAAAGTAATGGTTGACATCGTCTTCAACCCAGACACAAAGCAACTGGAGAAGAAGACCACGGAGATCACAGAGAAGAACAAGGTCAAGATCAGCTTTGACAAGCCAGATGTGAAGCAACTGGAAGGTCCATTCAAGGAACTCCAGGAGAAAGCCATGGCAATGGCAAATGGTGGTTTCTCCCGTGGCCTGGGACAACTCAAGGAAGGTGTGACCGAGTTCGGCAACATCATGAAGGGCGGAGGAGACGTTTCCACGGCCTTTGCTGGAGGTCTTTCCAAGATTGGAATGGAAGGGGCGACAGCTATTGGAGCATTGGCTGGCGTTGCTGCCGCTGGAGCTGCTGTTGGTGTTGGAATCTACAAATTCATTGATGCAGGACAAGAGCAAGCTCGTGTTCAGAGACAAGTTAACATCAACCTGGACGAATACGCCCAAACACTGCACGGTGTGGTTGATGCACAGCAGATTTTGACACTCAGGACAGCAGCCCTAAATGCTGGTGTTAACTTGACAGCACAGCAGCTTTCAAATGTCGCAGTAGTGTCAAGGAATCTTGGTCAAGAGACTGGTAATTCAGCTCAATCACAACAGGATTATGCCGAGGCTATCGCTGGATCTGTTGATGCAGCCCGTCGACTTGGGTACCAAGTCGACGAAAACGCTACAAGAGAAGAGCGTATTCGTCAAGTCATGCAGCAAATCACCAGGGATCGTGCGGCGCAAGGTGCTGGAGCCCAAACCTGGGGAGAACGCACGTCTGAGGCTTGGGATAAGATTTCCAGAGGGGCTTCCAGGGCTGGTGCTGCAACTGATGAGTTCTTTACCAATCTAACCTCAACCCAGGCTCAGATTGATGCGCGAGCAGCAGCAGCAGATGCGAGAGCAGAGCGTGCAGCAGCAGTGCAAAGAGAAAGAACGTTGACCCAAGCAGCAGCCGATCAATTGGCTGGAGCAGGCCAGCAGAACGCCCAGCGCGGTCTGATCTTGGCTCAGCAATCTGTTGAAACGGCCAGAAATGGACTATCAACTCAACAACAGATTGCCGCTTCTTACAATGAAACTGCAAACATCCAGGCTGAACTCATCGCTCTTGGTGAAGTAAGGACGAGAACCACAGAGCAGGAAAATGAAAGAGTTTCCAGGATGACGGGACTCTATGGTCGTTTGGCTGCCGAGGAGCAAAAGAGGAACCAACTTCAAACTTTCTCTGTCCAGCTTGCTGACGCCCAAAGGGAGCGTTTGGTTCAGCAGGCATTGGCTCAGGTTGCTGGAAATGGTCATTCTGTTAGATCATTGTCTCTCAGCGAGCAATTGAGGATGGCCGAACAAAAGAGGCTTGAGCTCATTAGGTTGATGGCACTTCAAGGTGGTGTTCTTACTGAAGAACAGCAGAAGCAACTTGCTGATCTTCAAGTATTCCTCAACCAAGGAAGAGCTCAGCAGGCTCAAGCGGCCTCCCAAGAAGCTGCAACCCGTCGTCAGAACGAGCAGGCGGAGCTTGCCCTCCGTTATGCCAACGAGGAAGCCAGAGCCCGTGGAGAGGCTTATAGGCTTGACGTTGATGCCATTGACCTAACCCAGAGAAGGAGTCAACTGGAAGCCGCCCTGAACGGTCTGTATGCCTATCGTGGAAGGACGGCCTCCCAGGAAGCTGCAAGACTTGCTGAAATTCAAAGGAGGACTCAGGAACTTGGACAGGTAAGGTCAATCCAGGAAGCAAGAGCCGCTGAAAATCGTAGAATTGACGCTGAAACGACAGCAAGAGCTAGGAAGGAAGAAGAGGCTAGACTGGCTGCTATTGCCAACGCTAATTCTTTCTCTGATAGACGGTATGCAATTGGCCGCTCGGAGCTTGCAATGTACGAAGAAATTGCGCAGCGTCGACGTGAAGGAGTTACCCTTACACAATCAGAAACGGAATTTCTTGCCAGATACAACACTGTGGAGGCGGAAAGAGTAAGGCTGGCAAAAGACCTTTCTTCCCAAATCGCTCGTGCTGAAGCTGATACTAAAAATGGGTCTCTTACAATGGCAGAAAGAATTGCCGCTCAAGAGAGGCTCAACAATTTGCGCAGCGCTCAAATCAATATTGATAGGAGAAATCAAGAAAACGAAAGACAACGATTTGCTTTCACTTCAAGAGCAGGAAAAGCTGTTGAAGGACTTGCTGGAAGCTACGAGAACCTGGGTGATGCTATGTCTGGTCTTGCTGGTGGAGCAATCCAGAACTTCGGCAGTGCCTTTGGAACGCTCATCTCAACAGCAATTGAAGGCAAGACCTCCTTTGGCGAGGCATTGCAAGAGATGACCAAATCTGTGCTTGCATCCATCGCTCAACAGGCAGGAGTGCAATCTCTCTTCCAGTTCGCAACAGCCCTTGGTAGGGCTGCTATCGGCGACTACAAGGGCGCTGGTGAGGCTGCTGCTTCTGGCGCTCTCTTCGCTGCTGTTGCTGTTGCTGCTGGAGGTGTCTCTGCTGCTATCCCGGCAAAGAAGGATTCAACTGCTGGAGGTGGCGGTGGAACAGGTCCTTCTGATGGTGGAGCAACGGGTGCTGGAGGTGGTTCTGGTGGCTCCCAGGGCTCTTCTGGTCCGCTGGTCATCAACTTCAACGTCGCCCCTTACTCTACCAAGGAAGACATTGAGAAGGGTGTTGCCATGGCTGTTTATGGGTACGAGAACCGAATCGGCCGTAACGTTAGGTCGACCAGGAGATAATCCTCCAACCCCTTGAAATCATAAGGTTATCTGGGGCGTTCCAGATATACTACTTGTTCCCTTCCTTCCTCCTCTCTTCTCCCCCTTCTTAGCTCTTGCCAAGGGGGCATACTTAGGCATTAGAAGATAAGAGGAATTCCATATGGCTCACCAGATCAACACGATGTACGCTGCGACTTTCTACATCTCGTCCAGCCAGACATTGTACATGACAAATGACCTTACAGGTTCGGCTACTGCTGTAACCTTCCCTGCTGGGTACTACACCCCGTACCTTGCCAACACTGGTTCGGCTGATGGAACTCAACAGGCCCCTTGGTGTTTTATCCAAAAGACCAGGGAGAAGGTTGGAAGCTACTTCAATTTCACACTTGAAAGTGATGGGAAGGTGAAGATTGCCTACAGAGGAATCACTTCCGGCTCTGTTTCCTTTGTGTCCTCGTCCCTTTTGAAGAACATCCTGGGATTCACCACAACCTCTTCGTCTTTCACCTCTGGCTCGTCTGTTACGGCCACATACCAGCCCTTTGGAGCTGTCTTCGCCATCAACTCAACCCAGACTGACGACTGGCAGACACAAATCTCCCAGCAGGCTTACGAGGAGCTTCCAAACGGGATCGTCTATGGTTTCAAGGATGACATCTTCAAGCACACAAGGAAGCAGACTCTTCGGTTCTTCCCAAAGAACCAAACATTCAAGGATTCCTTGGCTGTCTATCCATCAACACCAATCTTCCCTGTTTCCAAGAGTCAATGGCAACAACCGACCACTGATCCCTACACCTACACCCCACCATTCACCTTCCTACAATTCCTTCGCATGTCGACAGGAAAGCCCGTACAGGTTGTCCATGGAACATTCCAGGCAAACATCTCTGGAACCAACCTGGAGTACGATAGTGCTTATCTGCGCCCAGGATACTTTGAAACTGAAGGGTTTCAGAAGGTCTCTATGCCAAACTACGATGCATTGAGGGACATCCCAGAGATTGAGTTGATCCTCAGCTCGTCTAATAGCAGGCAGGTATGGGATGCTCCAGCAATTGCTACAGCTTCCTTTGCCCCAAGTGACATTTCAAACCTCTACGCTTGGTACAAGTACGACAATCTCTTGCTCAGCGGTTCCACGAACGTCTCTGCTGCCTTGGATAAGTCTGGAAACAGCAGGCACGCTGTCATGCCAACCGCTGGTCAGCAGCCGACCTACTCTGCAACAGGCGGAGCAAACAATCTCCCATACTGGACAGGTACGGATGCTGTTTCTGGTGGACGATACCTGCTCGGTGGCGTTGCAGCAGACTGGACGTTCTTGCATGACGGAAGTGGACACACAGTCTTCATCATCTCCAAGACGGCTTCTACTCAACAGAACTACATCTTCGGCACCCAAACTGGAACTGGAGCGTCGTTGGGTGATTCTATCGTCAGAATCAACAACACAACCGCAAACTTGACTATTGGAAATGCTGCGACCTCCATCATTTCCCAAAACTTTGCCTGGACCCAAACCTCTTGGGGTAAGTTGGCATTCTCTGGTTCAACAGGCGGCAACCCGGACTACTCTGTCCGAGTTAATGGAGTAGATGTGGTTTCCGTCAATGAGTCAGCAGTTCCGGCTGCAACAACTTCCACCCAAAAACTTGGAATCGGTTCGGGCGGTGGTGGAGCTTACTCTTCCGCCGTGAGTTTCCACGAGGTGATCATCTACAACAGAGAGCTGACTTCTTCTGAAGTATCCCAGGTTGAAAGCTATCTGAGTTCTTCATACGGAGTCTAGTACTGATTGAAGACCTGAAACACCTCTCCATCTTGGCCTTTATTGCCATCTCTCTCTAGCTTCGTTTCCTTGTCAAGTAGTTTGCATACTTACCCATATATCAAAGAGGTAAGTCATGGCTCAACGTGGAAGGAAGAAGGTTCCTGGGAACCGTACAAGAAGCAAGAAGAAGGACATGGACGGCAACTACCTTCGTGGTCGACCATCTTTTGATCCATCAGCTCCTCCTTCCAACGACGGCAAGCAGCTTGAGCAGATGGTTGAGTCTATCAGCTTCTCCGAGTTCAAGGCTCCATTCAACAGAGACAAGCTCCCTGAACTCTACCGAGAGCTGGATGACCCTGTTGAAGCTCTGAGAGCCTACATCAGGCACATGGTACTTGCACTGACCCCCAGGGATCTCCTGAATGTCTATGCCTACCGAGTATGCAGCCATAAGAACATTGTCCAAGTCCTTCACGAGCAAGTGTTGGCTGAGATGACCTTTGACTTTCGCTCCCAGGATAAGATCCAACTTGAGGGTTACTTCAAACAAATCCTGGAGTCTGGAATGCACGCTGCCATGTCAAAGGGTGACCTCAAGTCATTCTTCTCTGGAGCTAAGCTTATGAAGGACCTATTCGGTATTGAAACCAGAAAGGTCATTAGAGCTGAGGTTGCTGGTAAGTCGGTATCTGAAATCTTTGGCAAGGAATTCATTGACATCTGCAAGTCGACAGTTGAGGACGAGTGATGGCTGTCAAGGGTCCATACGTTCCATCTCCAAAGCAAGTGGAATTCCACAAGGATAAGCACTTTGTCAAGGTTCTTCTTTGTGGTGTCGGCTTTGGTAAGACCACGGCATCTGTCTTTGAGATCATCAAGAAGGTCTTCGTTGAATGTCCTGGGCAGAACGGAATGGTTATCGCCCCAACCATTGAAATGCTCCGCCAAGGTATCTTTCGTGTCTGGCAAGAGGTGATTCCCCCAGAGTGGTACACTTTCAATGCCAATACCAAGGAAATGATCATCAAGGAGACGGGAAGCAAGATTTACTGGAAGAGCTCTTACGATCCAAAGCGTTTGCAGGGTGTTGAAATCTCCTGGGTTGCCTTTGATGAGGCTGCTGTTGAAAAGGACCCAGAGGTTTACTCTGAGCTTGTCAACCGACTTAGAAATACTGACCCAAAGATCAAGCCTCAAATCTTCATCACCACGACACCAGCTCTCGGGTGGATGGAAGATGCCTTTGGAACTGGTCCAGGAAACGGTTTTGAAGGCACAGATGATTGTTGGTACAACAAGAACTCCATTGTCTTCAGAGCCACAACCTACGACAACCCAGCTCTTGCCAAGACCAACTATATCCAGAACATCCTCAATCAACCCCAGGCTTCCCCTGAATGGATTGAGCAGAACGTCTATGCTCGCTATGTCTCCAAGACTGGAACAGTCTTCAAGGAATTCAAGGATAAGAACGTTGTCTCGTCTATCCCAACCGATACATCCAAGTTCTATGCTGCCTTTGACTTTGGATATACAGCCCCATCTTGCCTCTCTGTCTTTGCCGTAACCAGAGACAACAAGCTTGTAGTAGTTGACGAGACCTACAAGAACGGCATGACCTGGGACGAGAATGGCTGGTTTCAGGAGTTCAAACGCATCAAGGAATCGTATGGAGTTGAAGCCATCATTGTTGACTCAGCCCACAACGAACGTATTGCAGCGTCCAATAGAGCGTTCAATCACCGTCCCAGGTTTATTCCATCCATCAAGCAGACAGATGAATCCATCAACCGCATGAAGAAACTCTTCACTGAGAATAGACTCCTGGTTCATAGGAATTGCCCAAATACCATCAAGGAACTCCAAAGATGGGCTTGGGCAACTGACAAACATGGTAAGGCAGTCGACAAACCAGAAGCAGGAGATGATCACGCAATTGATCCAATCCGCTATCTCGTCATGCACCTACCAGCAACCTTCTTCGCAGCAACCGAAGCTCGTATCAGACCACTCGGCAAACCCGTCTGGAATTCATAGGAGACTCAGTAGAGCTCTCAATTGCACAGAACGTGCAATCACCCTTCCATCAAATTCAAGGGCTTTGCGGAGCCTTCTGGAAGCCTTCCTTTGGTAGTTGAGCCTTGACTACCTTGAATCCACGGAGTTCAAGCTTTGAGCTCGGGATATAGATGAATGTGTTTCCATCCTGCTTGTTGACACGATGGACAACGTCATTGGGGAACTCCCTAATGAACTGGAACAGTTTCTCCATCTTGATCATATGCAGCATATACGGCTGCTTGATGCCATTGGAGTCGACCATTGTCTCAACTTGGAAGAGGTAAACCTTGCTTGGATCAAATGGGTTAAGCTTGTTCCCCAGGTGCTCTGCGAACTTCTCAACCTCTGACCTATACCCCCTACTTCTCTCTCTCAGCGTGAATCCCTCAAAGCCAGAGATCCTTGCTGCAATGCCGATCTTATGCCCCTCTCTCTCAGCAATCCAGTCAATCCCCCAGTGTTCGTCAAGCAGCTTGATACTTTCCTCGGCTTCCTCATCCTCGCACGAAAGTGGGTTGGATAGCACTTTTGCCGATTCAAGGAACGGCATCACAACCTTCTCAAATACCTGATTCGCCTTCTGCTTACTCGCAACCAACCTCTTCTTGTCTTTGGCTCTCCACTCCTGATCCACTCTCTTTTGCTCTTCTGTCATTTCCAGGACTTGGGTTTCGTTGTTTGTGTAGCCAGATGATTCTTTCTTCATTTCGTTCACCTGCAATTAAGTAGGTGACAATATCAGATATTCCCATTCCACGGCGTAGAAGAGTGTAAACAATAGTCTGGAACTTGATGAATTCCCTGGGGAAGACCCTTTCTACAAACAGTTCAACGAGGTCAGGAAATTCAACCATCCACTGAGAACCCAGAACTTTGAGGAAAACGTAGTGAGCCACTCCAATCTCCATGGTTACCCGCACAACCTTTTTCTCTGGTCCATAGGTTGGCTTCCCTTGCTCCACAACCTCGTACAATACCTTGCTGCCCATACGACACCTCTCTTATGGCATAATTAGCCTTGAAAGAGTGAGCCATGTCAGACAACGGCGACCGCATCAACGAAGCAAGCCCAAAGTATATCAAACACCCAGCAGCAACAAGCGGCTTCTGGCAAGACGGAGAAACCCTTGATGCTGGCACAGCCATGATCATCACGAATAACCTCTCCCACCTCGCAATGGAGGGATGCAGGCAACTCGTTACCAGCCTTGGTGGCAACATGGACCCTCCACAGGACGACTTCACGGGCTATACTGGAATCACCGACGTTGGGGAGCCTGTCAACCTTGCAACGGCTCCTGACGAGCAGCAAATCTCATGGACCCAGAGGACAGCCTACAGGTTCGGCCCATTCCTGATCCCAGCAGACAAGGACATTACAATTGACAGGAAGTCGTTGAGGAAGATCCGAGTCCTCCTGGACCTCTACATTGATTCTGGCAACCTAAACGGGTATCTCTACCTTACGTCGACCCCAGCTCGCCCAAGTGCTGGATACATTGCAAAGACAACCTTCTCGTCCTCAACAACTGGCTTCTCCGTTCAGGAACTTACCCTGGATTGTCAGCAGCCTGTTCTAGCAAATACCATCATGCCTGGGCAGTCAGGTCAGGTAGCTGTCTTCCAGGTGTATCTCTGGATTGGGTTGAAGTGGAACGCTACAGGTGGCGACTGCTTCTCCATTTCTGCCTTTGAAGTTAGGTAAGTCAATAGTTTCAAACACTTAGCTTGGGTGTCTCCGCTATACTACTATCTCTCTTCTTCTCTTGGGGAGATGGACACCACAGGTGCCCAAGAGCTACGCAGGACACGAGTGCACAAGTAACCAGTATGTGTGTGCCGTGTGTCCCAGGACGTTTGGTAAGGTTCTAATTACCATAAACCATGCCAACACCAGTCCCATCCTTTCCAGTTGAATCCTATGTGAACAGCAACGTTGTCGCAAGCCCAGTTTACGGAAGGACGACAGTTGGTCCATGGATTCAAACCTCCAACTTCCTTGTTGGAAGCAACCTGTCACCATTCCTATCAACTGGAGTCCAGCAACTCTCAGCAAGCACTGCTACACCTCTGACTGGTACCATGTACATCCAGTACCAGAAGAGCCCAGCAACGCAGTTCGTGTGCTTTGAGTTTGAACTCTGGACGCCATACGGAGCGGTATCTTCTCCAAAGACCCTGACAATTGACCTGGGCCTTCCACCAAACGCTTACTATGCAACGTCTGGCTCCATGGTCAATTCGGCTGTTGCTAAAACAGAAAGGCAGATTGCTCTATACCCAACTGCTTCTGCTGGCCGTCAGGTGATCAGGGAGTTCGTGGACGTATCCAACTGCGTGTCGACCTCTGTCCTTGTCTTCACTGGCTCCTGGTATGCCATGACAGGTTCCTCAATTGCTGCAACAGCTCATGGATTCAGGACAGTAACAGCCTTTGAGGTTCCTCGTCAACAATTGATCAACTTCACAACCGATCCTGGAGTTGAGGAGTCCTGGGGAAGAGCATCCATGGATATGGCAGATTCCTTCATTGACACCACCTCCTCCCCAAAGAAGAAATATGGATTCCAGGAGATTGTCAGAAACCTTGATATTGCCCGCCAGAGGAACAGAAACCAAATCCAGCTCTCATCTCTCTACGACGTTGAGAAGAATTGGGTTTTCATCAAGCCATATGGTCTTGGAACGGAAACAGCTCTTTCCTACGGTGTTGGCACGAATAATGCCGATTCATCCAACAGAGTGTTCTATCTCAGAGCAAAGAACACCTACGGGCTTACCACGACAACCTGCCCATACAATATCTCAGTCATCTACTCCACGTCTGCTGGCGGCACGAAACCATACTTGTTCCTGAATTACAGGAAGCACGGAGGTGTTGGATACAGTCAAGTCCAACTCAATCTTTCTGTCGGGGCAAGCTTTGCCACTATTACTGGCACAGTTGACCTCCCAACAGACGGAACCGACCAAATTGTTGACTGTTACCTGACAGCGGTAACTGACGATGCAACGGGTAAAATCCTCATTCACAGCTTTTGGCTTGGTGAAAACATCACCTAATTACGGTTAACGCCACCAGCTTGAGCTGGTGCAAGGATAACCAAATGCAAGTTGCAACATACGACAATATCAGGGCATACCTGACCTTTCTCAGGGACTCATACAGAGGTGGTTACCACTACAGCAATCCAGCCCAGTCGGTGCTGTCGTCTGTGAGTGTGAGCGAGTACGCTGTTGACAAGGATGGCAACCCAATCCCAATCTCAACCTCTGCATTCAGCAGCTACCTGATTCCGCACGATGGGGAGTCTGCTGCTTCCTTTAGTTCAAGGAACAGGATGGCTTCCTACATCAACCTTGTGAAGCCTGTCGTATCGGCTTACGTTGACGCTATCTCATCCAAGCCACCAATGAGGAACTTTGGTAAGGTCGCCCAGGGTATTGGAGACGACGTTGATACCATGGGTTCCTCTTATGACGAGTTCATTCGCAATGTTGCTACGGAGAACTGCATCTACGGCTGGACGTTCGTCATTGTTGACGTTCAACCAAATGATCCAACCAAGATCCGTTTCATTCTCGTTGATCCAACAAAGGTCATCTTCCTGAAGACAGACGACTTTGGCCGTATCATTGACTTTGCCTTTGTGAACCAAGCTGAGGTTGCCAATGCCTCTGCCCCAGCCATCCAGGACGTTGTTTTCACCAGAATCAATGACGGTGGAATCCACACCCTGACAGGCAGGGTTGACTTCAGCAAGGGATTCAACCTGGATGAGATGGAGGTGACGAATAGCGTTCCTCTTGCCCCAGGTTTGAAGGACCAAATTCCAGTTGTTGTGTCCTACTACCAAAGGGATACAAGCTCCTTGGTTCCCGTTGGAATCTCACTTGTTGAATCGCAGGCGCAGATCGGCAGGGAGGTTTACAACCTTCAGTCCTATTCCCAGGACATCCTCAGAATGTCGTTTCCACAACTCACCTACCCAATCAAGACCTCCAATGGATCGCTGACACCAGAGGCTCAGATTGGGATGGGAACGAAGTTGGCTCTCACCTATGACTCTGATACGAACGCACCTTCGTACATCTCACCATCCAGGGACACAACAGAGGCCCTCAAGGCTCAGTCTGACTGGTTGATTGACAAAGCCTTCGCTGCTGCCCACCTTGACCTCAATAGCGCCGCTGGAGTCAATAGCTCGGGCTTTGCTTTGACGGTCAAGTCCAGGGAGTTTGAAAACGCCGTGAGGCGCTTTGCAAAGGAGATGGGCAAGTTTGAGGGTAAGCTGCTTGACCTGTCCTCCAAGATCCTTGGAATCCAAGGAGATCCTGGATTCTCGGTTTCGTACCCTGACAAGTTCTCACCAGTCGACATGGGAGCTGCTCTTCAGAATGCCAAGTCTGTTCTTGACCTTTCAAAGGAATACCAGATTGGTAATACGGCAAAGAAGGAAGCCTTGCTCTTCATTATCACCAATGCCCTGGGTCTCTCTGACGAGGTGTCGCAGATCGTTGTCAAGGAGGTTGCCAAAGCTAACGCTCAAACAACCCAACCAACCGCTCCAGGAGCTCCAGCAGAGCCTCCAGTTCCACCAACCACACCAGAACCCGTTGGTTAATAGTCGACCCCTGGGAAGGCTTTAATTCAAAGGACCTCCAGAGTGTCTCCTCTACTACTACTATCTCCTCTCTCTCTCTTCTTTCTTGGAGGAACCATGAAGACTCTGAAGCAGTTCACAAACGATCTAATCGCGTCCATCCCAAAGAAGCTTTCAATTGAACTTGCCCTAAAGAAGCAAGACAGTCTTGACAAGCTTTGGTACCAAGAGAGGCAGGAGAGAGACTTCCTTCAGATCACCCCAGCCAATGCTCAAGAGATCGTAGCCGAGATTGCTTCGGTCTATGTCAAGCAAGACTTGGTCTCAAATCCAGCCAAAGCCCTCCAGGCTGCTCTGAAAGCTGGAGGACTCAAGTATAAGGAAATTGTCCTGGGACGGTTTGGAGCTGGCATGAAAGACGTTCCCCTCAAGCCACTGACAAGGGAATACATCAAACAGAAGGGCACGACAAAGATCGGCTACAACACAGGTAACCTTTATAGGGATATCAAACAAGCCCCAGTCATTGTCAGTGTTCCAAGAGTCAAGGGAAAATAACCCAACAAGGACATGGGCACAACAACGATAGTTCGCCCATATCTACATTTGATTAATCCCTTATCGCGGGAATAGCAAAGGAACACAAAATGGTAGACGTAGAACAAGCAGGACTCAGCGACCAGGAAGCTCAACTTGATCCAGAAGCAAAGGCAATGATGCTCATGGACATCCTGGAAATTGCTATTGGTGAAGTGTTGGCCCAAGGTAAGGACATCCCTCTTGCTTTGCTCCAGGACCTCCGCTTTAGCTTTGCAGAAGATGGAAGTGTCAAGGTTGCAATCGCCTCGGCACCTTCCCCAGACGCAGGAGCCGATGCCCAACCATCTGAGGACATCACCGAAGTCCCAGCAGACAAGATCATGCTCGCTCTCCAGGAAGCCGCTGCTGACCTGGAAGTTGAGCCAATGGACATGTGACAACAAACTGTTCTGTATCACGATGCACCTCAACCAATAGGTTGATAGCTCGCAGAACAGAACACTTTCTCATATATCAAAGTCTCCTTCCTCATAGTTAACCTTGATACCTGCCCCAAAAGCAGGAAAAGAGGAACGATGAAAAGGTACGTTGAATATCTCAAAAAGGTAAATCAGGCTGTTGTCAAGAAAACAGAAGTCCAGCCTGGGGCATCAACACAGTCGACCACCACGGGACAAGCTGCTGCTTCTGGTAGCACACCAGAGGAAGTTGCAAACATGCGAGCCCTGCAAAAGGAATTGCGTGAGAAGAAGATGGAGCTTGAGAAGTTCCGCAAGGAGCAAGCCGAGCTCTTGAAGAAGCAGGAGGAGCTTCTTGCTTTCCAATCCCAGGTTTCCAAGGAGAAGGAAACGGCTATCATCCGAGCTGAGGTCGCCAAGGCGGCAAAGAAGTTGAACATCAAGGAATCCGCTCTTGATGACATCTTCGGCCTTGTATCTTCCAAGTTCAAGGTTCAAGGAGACGCTGTGTTCTCGGAGGAAATCAAGGAAGAGGATGGCAAGCAGGTTGCTGTTCCAATTGACGCTGAGACCTTTATGTCGTCCTGGATTGAAGGGAAGGACTACTACGTTCAACCTCCACAGGCTCAACCTTCTGGCATCCCACCTGTTCAATCAGGTCCAAAGCCAACGGTGAAGGCTCCAACGCCAAACAACAAGCACGGCTCTCCCGTGTTCTCCAAGGAAGACTTCTTTGGAAGGAAGGTTTGAGATGATGGTGTCTGACATCATGAGCGAGAGCTTTCTGAACTACACACAGAAGGATACGACAACACCATGGAAGCGCCGAAACTTCGTGGTGATTGGCATGACGGATTTCCAATCCTTGATCCAGGAAATTAAGAACAACCCAACAAAGTTCAAGCGTGTGATTGGTAAGACTTCCCCATACTCCATTGACAATGAACGTTTCAGGTGCACAGACCTGAGTTACAACTCGTTTCCAATTGTCATTGACATGGGTCAAGAAAATGGGATCTCGTTCAAGGCATTTGACTGAATTCCCATATATACAACTAAGCCGCTTCGCAGCCCAGACAGTCCTGGGAAACAGAAAAGGGTAATGGTACCCAGAAAGAGCAAGCCGAGCCAAGGGAAACCAAGGTTTGCTTGCTCTTTCCCTTTTCTGAATAAAAGGATTGAATCATGGCAAATAACGCAACAACCGCAGTCTCGGGTGCAAACTATCTTGTACCAAACGTCAACCCACGTCAGGCAATTGACGGCGTCTTCAACGCAACCCCACTGATCTCTGCATTCAGGGCTCGTGGTCGTTTCCTTCCAACTGGCGGCTCTCAGACCCTTGAGTGGAACTACGTTGTGGGAACTGACCTTGCTGCTTCGGCATGGACAGAGAACGAGTCCATCACATCGTTTGGTTCTACCCTTACACCTCGCGCATCGCAGGTTGTAAGCTTCGGTAAGGCTCCATACGGCGTGACGGATCGTCAGCTTGCCAACCAAGCAAACGGTGGAACCTACGAGGACGTTCTTGCTCGTGAAGAGCGCTCAGCTACATTGAAGCTCATGAAGTACTTTGAAGACCTTTTCTGCGGAAACGGTGCTTCGGTTGGTATTTCGGCTCTCATTGACAGCACGGGAACAGCTCACGGTATCAACCAAAGCACATACGCTGGTTGGGCATCTGTTGAGAACACCTGCTCGGGTAGCTCGTTCGTCTCGGTTCTTGATGACACCTACTCTGACCTCCTTGCAACCAATGCAAGCATCGGCGACATCGTTGTCTTCATGAGCCCAGCAGTGTTCACGATTTACGAAGGTGCCGTTGCTTCCAACATGCGCGGAATGTACGGCCAGTCGCTTGATCTTGGTAAGGCCCCAGTTGGTCAGCCTGTCAAGTTTAACGGTATGCCAATCGTGGTGATCCCAGGTGCTTCGGCAACTGAGTGCTACTTCGTTGACATGAGCAAGGCCAAGATCGCTGTTCACATTGAGCCTACCTCCAAGGACGTTCCAGCAACGAACCTTGGTGTCAATAGGGCAGTGGTTGGAGCTATGGCACTGATTCTGGAAGATAGAGCAGTCCATGCAAAGATCACGCAAATTGATCTACGTACAGCCTAGCCAAACCTGCCCTCTGAGTTATACTTAGCTTTGAGGTGACAAGAGCCTCCTGGGAAACCAGTGAGGCTTTTTTCATTTCAGCAAGGGAAAACTCAGATGAAGTTCAACTATCAATCGCACTCGCTCAAGTCTGGAATCTACAAGATCACCAATATCCACACAGGACGCATCTACATTGGTCAAGCAAAAAGATTCAAGGAAAGATGGGCCTCTCATTCCGCCGCACTAAGGTCCAGTAAGCACCAGAACAAATTCCTTCAGAACGACTTCAACAAGTGCAAGGAAGAGCTCGGCCACGACGACTTCCTTGTGTTTGAAGTCATTGAGGTCATGGAAGGGTCGACCAAGGAGAGTAGGAACAAACGAGAAGAGGAGTATATTGGTGAGATTTACCAATCCCTTCTTCCTGACGGCTCTCGTGCCTGCTACAACTTCAGGCAAAAGGTTACCGACAAGGAACGTACCCACTATTCCAGCAGCCCAGAGGAAACTAAGAGGAAGCAGTCAGAGTCAATGAAGAAGCTTTGGGACGATCCAGAATACAAGGTTGCTGCTCTGGAAAGGATGCACACTGGCAAGAAGATTGCACTTGGTGATGAGACCTTCAGGGCCGAACTTGGAGCAAGCATTTCGTCATCAAAGAAAGCAAACGGGGCTTTTATCTCTGAGAAGCTCAAGGAACGCTGGGCAGATCCAGAGTCAAGGAAGGCCATCTCTGAGAAGTTGAAGGAAGTCCTATCAACAGATGAATCCCGTCAACGTAAGAAGGAAGCCTATCTGAAGGTTAAGGCCCAGAGGGAAGCTGATCCTGTCAAACTTGAGGAGTACAAGCGCAAGTGCTCGGAACACTCCAAGAGACTTTGGGAAGACGGCCTGATCCCCAGGGAACAGTCTGAAGAGACACGGGCTATTCTCTCTGCCAAAGCCAAGGAACGCTTTGCCTCTGGTGGGATGGATCACCTCAAAGCCCACTGCTTCAAGGCAACCGCATACAAAGTCATTGGACCTGACGGCAACTTGATGACCATTGAGAACCTATCCAAGTTCTGCAAGGAGAACGGCTTCAGCTTCTTCAAGTTCAAGAGAATGCTCAAAGGAATTACCCCTTCGTACGAAGGTTACAAACTGCCTCCTCCATCAACCCAAAGTAGCGAAGACGCTACTATTTAGAGTTGAGAGGCACATGGCATCATATCAATCCAAGAGGATGGCTCTAGCTCGCAATTGCTTTGCTGATAGACGCAACAATCCACCTAACCCAGTCATCAAGGAGTTCATGAGCAGGAAGCTCCAGGAGACTCTATACGGTCTTCTAAAGCCCGCAACAGCACGGAACGAACCCAAGGTTGTTCTGGAACTTAGGATGACACAGATGACCTCAGAGGAGCTGCAATGGCTATCTGTCGACCTCCAGGGACTCCTGCTTTCCATTCAGAAGGAACTCGGCATCGTCCTTGAACTTGCCGAGACCAATGCAACGATCCAGGACTTGAACATCAATGCTGGCAATAGCATGATCAAGAAAGGTGATCCTGTGATTTGGGCTTGGTCCTGGAGAATCCCATCAAAGAAGATGGCTTACGGGGACACCGTGATTGCAAGTTCCATCATCCAGGCATTGGTTGACCAACAGGGAAGATAGTTTTCCTGGGACAATCCACTTTCCCATATATTTAACTCTGAACCCAAAGAGGAACAATATGGCTAAAAATGGAACCAAGGAAACACCTGTTGAATTGCTTGAGACAGCAGAAGGCGAACTCTCTGAGCGTGAACAGCGTGAGCAGTCAGATAATCCAGACGATCGTATCGCATATGACTTCGCTGCTGACTGGAGAATGAACTACAAGAGGGAGAGTCCTGAGATCCTTGATGGTTACATCAAGAAGGAGATTCAACGCTTGATTGACGGAGGATATGCTGTCCTGACAAGCATCCTTCAACTTCATTCACAAAGGGATGTCCTCCCAAGGACTGCCGCTCTTACCATGCTTAGGAGTGATTCTGACTTTTCGGCTGACTATTCTGTCATTGCCCTTGCTCTTATTCCTGCTCAGTACAGGCAGGACGCAATTCCAATCCACGATTACAATGGAGCTCTTGTTCCAGAACCAAGGCGCGGAAAGGTTCTTGCTGCCAAGGTATGCGGTGGATGGCACAAGGATATTGCATCCCACGGTGAGTCCAAGGCAGCCGAAGAGATTCGTGCTGCAAAGTACAGTGGTCCTGCTTTTGCTACGAATCAGACGCGAGCAAGTAGGATGTACGGTATGAAGGGAGCGCCCTACTACTGTGTTGAGATCGGCGACAAGCCAAAGATGTTCCCCCTTGACGAAGCAATCTCCATCATGGAGCGCTACGGACATGGTGTTGCTCAATCCAGGGTTGGTAAGAAAGGGCTTTGGCTCGTTCGTGAAGTCAAGCTTGGTTGATTGAACAACCTCAACTAAACGGTCTTGTAGACCTAAAAGCAAGAAGCCTGGGCAATGGTGTCCAGGCTTTCTTCATTTGATGTCTGGAATCTCAAAGAGACCAGGAAGCTCGGTCTCTTCTCGTTCGTCTGATACCAGCCACTTCTTCAGGAGTTCAATGAACTTGGCATTTGCTGGGTTCTCCAGAGTTGCCTTGATTGCTTCCCCTGGAGACAGCATGTCAACCTGGATCATCCTGTGAAGGATGGCATTGATGATAAACTGACCCTTGGACTCGCCAATGGACTTTGCCATCTCGTCAATAACAGCAATTGTTGTCTCTGGAAGTCTGACGGATGCCACTGTTGTTGGGCCGTGCTTGAGTTCCCCCATTCTGTATTTGTTCTTCTTCTCGTACTTCATTGGTCCTCTGTAATGGTAACTAGTGTACACACAGGTTACAACGCTATACTTATTGACGCAGTGGGATGGGGTGTCTCCGCTATACTACTATCTTCCTCTCCTCTCTTCTTGAACCATAGGGATATGCTGAGAGTCGACCGACGCTCTCCTGAATAAACCCATATCTACCAAGAAAGAGGAAGCTCATGCAACCAAACAACTTCATGCTCTACAACGTTGGTGGAACGTTTCACTGCCAACTCCCACAAAAGCCAGATACGGGAAGTGTGACAACTTCTCTTTACCTTCCTGCTGGGGGTAGTAACGGAACGGGAAGTGTTTCTGTTGAGACAGCTTCCAGCTCTGTTAACTCAGCAGCCAATGCAGGAGCCACAACCCTGAACGTTGGGTCAACCACGAACTTCAAGGTTGGGCACAGGTATATCGTTGGAAATACAGACCCAGACGACTACACCGCTGAGTTCCTGACAATCAAGAGCAAGACAACGAATACCATTCGCTTGATGCGTCCTTTGCTCTGGGACCATGCTAACGGCGACCCTCTTGTTTCTTCCCAGGTTGATATCACTCTGACGGCGGCCCAGTGCACCACAATTGGAGCTGGTCACAGAGTTGAAATCTCCTATAGGGTTAGCGGATCAGCTCAACCTGTTCACGTTGAAGCTTTCACGGTTGCAAGGTATATGCCAATCTCTCACCTGAACATTGAGACCTTGAGGGACCTTGACCCAACACTTTCCAAGAAGATTCCTTCAGGTATCTCCTTTGAGGACTTCAAGGGTCAGACCTGGGAGATGGTCTTGAATCGCATTGCCATCAACTATTCCCCAGGTTCTCTTGTTGGAACTGTGAACCTTACCCAACCTCACGCTTATTTCTGTCGTATGACCTTGGCTGAGCTTGCAGGACCAGACTACATGGATTACCGCAATCTCATGGCCCAGAGGTTTGACGAGGAGCTCAAGTTTGCTCTTGGTTCCGCCACAGTTGACATGGATCAAGATGGGTCGACCAATGGTCCAGGTGACAAGTACGTCCGCCAGATGAAGATTGTTAGGAGATAACCATGTCACTGACAAGCACCATCAAAACACGATTCCAAAACCTAATCCTTGGTGACTATGCTCCAAACGCTTCCTTTTCCATCTCAACTGGAAGGTTCAGGCTTTACGATAGAGATGCTGGTCAGATTGAGGATGGCTACGAGTCGACTACGGAGAGAAGGTTTCAAGTTACCTGCGAGGGAATTACCCCAATTGTTCCTGTTAACCACATTGATGGGTACATTCTCTACGACATGGATGTGATCGTCAAGGTCTCCTACTTCTACACTCACCTGGGTGATGACCTTACTGAAGGAACAGACGAGGTTAATGGTACGGGTTACTATGACGATCTCATGGATCGTATCAATACCGACTTCCACGACATCCAGAGAGTCCTTACCTACTACGGGAATTATGGTAGTTTGACTCCAGAAGTCTTCAATACCATCATCCAGAGAATGACGGTTACCCAGACTGGCAACAAATTGGTCTGCGAGATTAGGTTCAAAACCTCATTCCAAGCAGGAGCAGCCACCTCCTATGTCTGATAGTTCCCCTTGGCAACATATCTAAGTGAGAATAAACTCATATCCCAGATGGGGTAGGGCTAGCGAAAAGGAAAAGCGATGGCACAGGTAAACGTAAAATCAAAGATTGCATCCACATTCCTGGGACTTGAGAGCACATTTGGAACTACAGCAAGTTCGCTTTATCGTGCCTTCCCAGTTGCAGGAACGGTTGAATTGGCTCATTCCCAGACCGAGATTGAGAACGAGACGGAGTCTGCAAGGCTCTACGACCGCAAGAATACGGTTCGTGGACTCAAAGGAGGAACTGTCAAGTTTGACATGTATCCCAGGGTTCCTCTTGTGGCTTACTCGGGCTCCAACTATCCTTCTGAGAACTACCAGCAGCAGGCATTGAAGGCTGTGTTCGGTGGCCATCAGACAAGCACAGGTTCGCTTGCTGGAGGTGCCCCAAGCACGACAGTCATTCCAGTCGACACCATTGGGTACTTCTCCAGGGGTCAGTGGGCGCTCTTCACAACCACAGCAGGACTTGAGCCAGCTCTTGTGATCTCCAGCTCTGCAACGGCTCTTACGGTCACCCCAGCCCTGTCCTCGGCTCCTGCTTCTGGTTCGGTTGTTGCCAACATGGACAACTTCTACCCAACAGAGACGAACACGAACACCTTGACCTTCCAGCACGCCAAGGTTGACAGCTCTGACATGCAGTGGACCTACAAGGGCTGCAAGGTAAACAGCTTTGATCTCAAGATTGAAAGGGACAAGGAAATTGTTGCCTCTTTTGAACTTGAGGCAAAGACCTGGACAACTGGATCGCAGTCCATTGCTGTGACATATGCCACAGAGTCCCTGGGAGCTCCATTCGCTGCTGTTGGCGTTAGCTGCTCGTTCCAATCCACGGCAACCACGACAAGGGTTCACTATCCTCTTGAGTCGGTTACATTCAAGGTTACCCCAGGAATGATGTTCCTTGAGGAGCTTGGTGGAGTTGAAGGTGCAACTGGTGTCATGCGCACAGGCGAGAGGACGTTTGCTGAGGCAACCCTGAAGTTCAGGGCTGACACACAAGCCGACTTCAACTGGAATGCCCAGACTGACATGCAGCTTCACGTCATGGTACCAAAGCTTGACTCCAATGGAGTTCGTCGCTGGATGGTTGCTTCCATCCCAACCTGCCAGATTGTTGGCGCACCAAAGTGGAGCGATGCAGATGGCCGTTTGATCTGCGAGGTCACTGTCAAGAGCAAGTTGAATGGTTTGGTTGCAGGTCAGTCGTCTGATCTCAGCTACGCACCATTCGTGCTTGCCCACGGTTGAAAGAGTAATCCTGGGTTGATCCCTCTCTGTCGCCCAGGATGGGCTGGTGTTTCGGCACCAGCCCTTTTTCTTTTGTGACCACCAGGACATGTGTCTACCAACAGGTTTGGTATAATTACCACAAAGGACCGCCATGCTCTACGAACCACTCTTTCTTGTCGCCCAATCCATTGCTCAGCAGTCGTTCAGCCTTCAGAACTTCACCCAATGGGTTATTGCTGGATTGATCTCAGCTATCACCGTAGTCCTCGGCATTAAGCATGGACTGAAGGATCTCCAGGACAAGTTTGATAAGCTTGACAAAGACGTTGAGAAGGGGTTCTCTGATCTGAAGCACGAACTTGACAAGGTCAAGGAAACTCAGAATAGCGTCTCTGAACGAGTTAGGCTTCTTGAATACAGAGCTGATCAGATTACACCAACTCCAAAGAAGCAGCCAAGAAGAAGCTAGTTCTTGTCTTCTTCTGAGAAGCTAGCCTCAATGGCATTGAGCAGTTCCCTACTCCTGTTCTCTGCGTACTCCTTTTGAAGATCAGCAACCCTTGCAAGTGATTGCCCAAGGTTGTTCTGCCCCTCGGCAATGCTATCAAGCGCGTTGCTAATCTTCTCCATTCTCTGCTCCAGTTCATCAAGAGCCGAAAGAATGATTCCCAGTTTGCGTGTCGTCTTGTCTTGTACCATCTGATTACCCTCAGATATAAGTATTGTTTACACAAGACAATTACAAGATAATCAGCTTAGTTGAGTTCAAGCTCGGTTGGTTTATCACCTGGGAGACAGTTGACCGAGTCAGTAATGTCATCGGCAAGCTCGCAGATGAGAGCCAACTCCTCACTGCTTGGAGATACGGGAATTGGATTGGTTTCCAGAATTTCTGGGAAGAACCTCGCAATGTCATTCTCCGTCAGGACATAGTTGTTTGCCATGTAGATCAACTCGTTCATCCCAATAGGGCAGTAAACCTCAAAGGAGTCGACCACAATCCTGTCAAGAAACACCTGTTCCTTCTCAAGGAAGTGCACAACCTTGTGGAACCCACCAGAGAACCTATTAAAGGATCTCTCCACGGCTCTCTTCTGGGTGTCGTAGAACTCATCAGAATCAGCAAGCAACGTCTTCTGATTCAAGCACGATTGGTCGACCCCAGGCTCGTTGAATCTATTCAAGAGAATGATCACCCTCGTCTTCACAGGCTGACCTTCCGTCTTCTGCTCTTCCATCTTCTTCTCTCTCTTCCTTGTTTTCGGCAATGAAAGCAAAAGAGGAGAACAGTTTGGACCTAGCATACTGACGAATGTCAGCAGCTACCTTGGCTCCAAGCAATTCCAGTTCTTCTCTCTCGTCTCTCATGGTTCTAAGTATGATACCCGTAGAAAACTCCACAAGCCTCAGCAGGGCTTCAAAAGAAATGGAACGATCAATCATCCTTGCTCAAAGTGCTCGGCACTGTAGAGGCTTGTAGAGCCTCCAGCGAGTTCTTACCTGGGATAGCCTCCAAGCCAAGGATAGGAGCTACTTATGCTTGTATTGCTGGCCGAGGTCGGCAAACACCAAGAGGAACAATGGCTTCAACAGGATATTTGCTCACAATTGCAGGCTGCCCAGTCGTCTTCACCAGCCCAGGAATTGGCTATATTGACTCAATGTCAAGTCTGCCGATCAACCACGCAGATTGGCCGTATGGCATTGCCAACACAACCCAGATTGCCAATGGAGCTCTTGATCCAAACAGCATTGGTGACTTCTCTGAGGAACTTGACCTCCTAAATAGCAACTTCAATGCCGACGGTATCACCTTCAGGGTTCACGACATCCTGATGACCTATGAGGGTGAGACGGTAAACATCGCTTCCAAGTTGTTCACCAGAAAGAACCAAGAAACCTGCCAGTTGGCTGCAACATACACTGCTGACGATAACACAGGGCAGTTTGCTGTTCGTGGAGAGAACATCGTTCCAGACACACTTGGCTTTGTTTGGATCAATGGCGAAGCACTGGAAAAAGACAGCATCTCTGGACAGAACGTCAACGTGAACACGAGGGGTGCTCTTGGAACCAGAAGGCAGACCCATAGAGTCGACTCAAACAGCGACTACTATCCTGCCGTCTATCTCTCGTACCCAGGTCCATATCGCCAAAAGGTTCTTCTTTGGAGAAGAGACGAGGATGGAAACTGGTCTGTTCTCTGGCGAGGTGTTGGAGGAAGAGCTCCCCGTGCTTCTGGCAATGGTGCTCCAATTGAGCTTCAGTGCGAGCATTTCTGGACTGACCTGAAGGGTAAGGTTTATGAAGTAACTGAAGCCAAGACAAGATTGACAGGTTGGGATTCCAGGAAGATTGCTTTCAACAAATATACGGAAACAGCCCTTGCTGGACTGTTTTCCAGCACTCCATCTCCACCAGACCATTATTCAGAGCTTCCATCACAGCTCAACATTGAGTACAACGAACGTGGCTTCGCCAGCATCTATGCATACGGCATCTACCACGCATTCTACCCAATGACATTGGCTGGTGCATTCTTTGCAGGGTGGACTCCATCTCGCAGGCTTGCTACAGACTTGCAGGATGGTAAGTTTTCCGTACTTCTTCCAGATGGTTCTGGGGATGGGTATAGGCTGGAAATCATTGCAAACTACGGTGCAACTGGTTCTCCAATTGATAGGAGAGCTTATAGATCGTTCGGTGTATCAGATGCTCCAGATACAACGCCAGCAGACCATCCTGATGGAAGTGGAAAGAAAGTACTTTCTGCTCCAGTGCAGGAAATGTCGGCATTGCAAGTCTTCAAGAATGGAGCCGCTGCTGAAGACGATAACCACCTGATTGTTGATAGAGTCGACTCTCTTGAGCAGTTTGACATTGTCAACTCTGGTAGCATCAACACCTGCCTTACAAGGACAGTTTGGGTTGGGGATATTGATGCAGAAACATACAGGAAGCCAAAGGCAACTGTTGGAACTGGGTTTGAACCTGGGGTTTCTGACTCTTCTTGGTTGACTCCAGGTGCTCCTTCTGGACAGGCTCACGGGGCTAGGAGGATGTTTTACTACTGTTCGGCGAGCTCTTATGACTGGAGTTTGCAGAATACCAGGAATACAACTGGGGCTGGAAGAGACCCTACAATGTTCCTGAGCGGCTCTCCAGTTTTCAGGTCACAGAATATTGGGGATATTGCTAACAGCTATTCTGAAGCCTGGAGAAGTATTCACTTCGTCATGCAACAAGTTGAACTTGAGCACAAGACTTCGCTCAAGTCAAAGCACTGGCTTGACTTGATCAGGTACGGAATCATTGAAAAGTTCAAGTATGAGGCCGATTTTGACTTCTCATTCTCAAGCTACGGCCTGTTGAAATTGGCAAACCCATCGTTGACAACTGAACTGTTTATGGAGCCAAAGACTTCTGTCGGTGATGTCATCCAGGGAATGACTCAGTTTTACGGTATTGCTCCTACCACAACCACGGAAGGTAAGATGCGTTTTGCTCGCATCACAAAGCCTTCCACGACAACAAGCAGTTCGTGGACACTTACATCCAATGACTACATCAAGAGCGAGCAGCCAACCTGGGAGGACGTTGGAGACAATGTTATCACAACGGTAACGGTGAACTCGGAAGGTCTCTATGGCGGTAAAGGCGTATTGCTCAATAACCAAGAAGCCAGAGCCAAGTACGGTGATGTGCAGCGTGTTGAGATTGACTTGGCGAAGGTTGGAATTGAGGTTCCGTTGCTCCAGAAGACAGAACCAGAAATTCGTGGCTATCTCGCAGCCAACGTACATTCCCAATTCTTTGAGCTCTTCAAGGAGCCGTACACAGCATACACAGTTCACCTCCCTCTTTCGTGGATGACGAGGATCTTCCCAGGTATGGTTATCACCGTATCTGATTGGTTGGTGCCGAACAGTGAGGGTGGACGCGCTCTTGCTTCAGCTAAACTCTTGGTCCAAAAGAAGGTAACGAGCATCCAAACAGGAAAGGTCAGCATCACTGGAATTCTCTTCCCGAGAGCAGTGAACACTGGATTCTCTCCTTGTGTCAAGATTTCCAATGTCAATGTTGCAACCAAGACCTTGACTGTAATAGGTTCCTACATCGCAACAGGAAGAAGTTCAACCGAATCCCCAACAGACTACGCTGGTTCCAACTTGGCTGGATACAGCAGAACAGCCAACGATCTTGGAATCAACTGGTTCAACCCAGGAGACAAGGTTCAGTTCATTATCAGGGATACAGCCACCTGGATATACCAGTCCTACACCATTGCTTCTGTTGGCTCAAGCACAATCGTACTCTCTGAGACCATTAACACTGGTGTGGTTAACTGGCCTGCTGCTGCCACCTCTGGAACGCTTGACCTACGCTTTGATGCCTACGGCACGAGCGGCCTACAGGTCGACCAGAAGACCTGGGCTTACCTTGGAGATGGTACAACCAGAAGAATTGTCTCCCTTGCCCCAATCAAGAAGCTGAGGTAGCCAAAAGAAAAGCCCACCCAGGTGAGTTCTGGGTGGGCCAAGGGGTATCAGACGAAGTTCTGATGTCTCTAACTATCCCCCAAATGTGCGAAACCCCTGGAGCCAACTCTATTTGAGGGTGCTACCAGGGGCTCCTACACAGACTGTTGGAGGAATGAGCTATCAGACCGAACCTCCAACAAGGATAAATAGTACCGCATACTCGTTTCTTCGTCAACTACTGGACTACTGTTTCAGCACTTCTGGTGCTGATTTCCCCCAGGGAAAGTGTCCAAGTTCTACCATGTTCGGTGCACAAGTAACCAGTATGTGTGTGGAAAGGACGTGGAGGGGTTGTAAAGTACGGGAGGATGACTATAATTACAGATGAATCCCTTAGACAAGGGTTCAGAGGAAAGACTGAAAATGAGCTATCAGACAAAAGAAGAATACATTCAAGAGGAGTACGAGAGTTACCTCTCCTCTATCAACCCAATCCTTTCATCTGTGAAAGGTGAATATGGTTCAAAAGCATCCCTGGGATACGTTCTGCTGAATGGTGATAAGCAGCCCCAGCAGAGGAATACCCACCTTATCCCTGTTACCAACCAGGGAGTTATTGAGAAACTGAATGGTTCCCAGGTGCTTCCATCAGATGTGAAGATGATCGGGAGCCGTTACTACCTTGTTGGACGTAAGGTCTATTGGGGAAAGAAGACCAAGAAGAGCATCCTTGAACTGATGGGTCAGAAAAAAATGGGATGTTTGAACGCCATTGGAACTGGTGAGTTCTTTGTTGTCGTGGATATTGACAAAAAGAACCTTCGTGGAACGAACCTCACAATGGAGGATATTGAGTCTGTGCTTCCTCCAACCTTTGTGGTTGAAACCCCATCAGAAGGGAAGCATTATTTCTACCTTCTAAAGAAGGGTTCCAAGGCTCCAAGGAACATGACGTTCCCGTGCATTGACCTTCTCAGTGCTGGAAAGCTCGTTGTTGCCCCTTCTCAGTACAGGGAAGGAAAGGGAGCCTACAGGCCAGATACCTCCAATCCAAGGTTCAAGGACGAGTTGACCTACTGGGATGATTCCATTGCTTCAACTCTCGCCTCCCTCTTCAACCAGCCCAAGGCATCAGAACTCTCTCATACGGAGGACACACATACTGGTTACTTGTGCACTTCTTCAGTTTCCCAGGAGAAAGCTAGGAATGTCAAGAACTCCAGGGAACCACGCAAGTCCTTGGATGGTTCAACCCAATTCATCAAGGATTCTGTTAGGTTGGCCATGCAGAAGGATAGCAAGGTGAAGATTGAGGAAGGTATGAGGAACTCGGCTGTCTTCTACTACTGCTGCTACATTGCCGACCATACCCCAGCATACCAACTTCTCTCCAAGGCACAGGAGTTCAACCAGAACCAGCTTGTGAAGCCTCTCAGTGTCAGGGAAGTGGAAGGTATCGTCAAGTCCTGCCTTAGAAGCTTCTCGTGCTATGCTCGCTTGGCTTCGCCTGCGCAAGCAGGTCAAGCCTACAATGGCAAGTCACCCGAGGTTGCCAGGGCAGAGAAGAGCAAGTTCAAGGAACTGCACCAAGAACTCAACGAGCTCCTGGTCAAGGCACCGAAGAGCGAGGAGTTCACTGTGAAGATTGAGGATATTGCTCCTGTGATCCAGGGTTTCTTTGAGGCCAAGTTCAAGAAGGCTTACACAAACTCCATCCCAACCTCCGAGGTTGGAAAGACCCTTAGAGCGGCAGGATACAAGAAGAAGCAACTCCAGAAGGATGGGGTCAGGGCTTGGCTGTGGAACGTTGACATTGACGGTCTAGTGGCTATCCTTGATCAGGTAATCGCAGCAGCAACCGTAAAGAAAGAAGGAAGCATCAATGAACAGAGCAGGACGTCGGAAGGGAATGAAGCCGGGGTCAAGACGGAACGTAAGGGTGTTGTCGCTCCTAGAAGAGGAACAGCAGAAGGAAATGGTTCGGAAACTCCTGGAGTTGGGCGAAACTGGAATGACAGCAGAGGAGGTCGTAGAGGTAGCGAAGCAAGGGGGAATCGTGGAGCTACTCCCAGGGGTTCGGTTCGGGATGGTAAAGATGAAGAATGGGATGCAGGATCTTGCGGACATCCTGGAGGCTGGTGGAGCGATAGAGCATCCACAGAGCAACTAGCCGAACATCTCCCCAATGCAGCCTAACACCCATTGACAGGTCGACCTGGGATAGTTAAGGTGAAACCATGATCAAGAAAACACTCTCCAAGCTCGCTCTCTCCCTCACTCTCGTCCTCTCCATGATTGGCTGCGGCCCTGAGATGCCCATGAACATGGGAGACGGTGGTCATCCAGATGCCTCAATAAGAGTTATCAGCTTGAGCGCACAAGAGGAGTTTTACATCCCAAAGGAACTTATTCAGCAGGATACACCAGATCAGTGTCCTGTCCCGTTTGAATACGTCGCTGACTTCGTGATCCAGGAAAGTATTGTCGGTTCAACACAACGAGGTCCTGCTTGCAGGGTCGTTGCCGACACAAGGGATGGCAATGTTACTCTCATTGGTGCTATCGCGCCTTGCAACAGCAATCCACAAGCCATGACTTTCAGGGTAAGGCTTGGCGAGATTTGCCCACAACTCATTCCAACATCCAACACGGTGAAAGCTGAAATCATTCACATCTACGGAGACAGAATTCCAGTTACTCTGATCCCCTGACCTGCATACTTTACCTTTAGAGGTAAACATGCAATTCCCCTTTTTGGTTGACACATCAGGAAAAAGATCAGCTTCCCTGACACTTTCGGCGACGGCCTTCTTGCTCGTCTCGCTCTGGTTCCTTCTCAGTTTCCTATCCTTTGGGATCGGTTCCTGGAAGGTAAAGGAGTTCAGCGAGACGGCAGCAATGTCGTACTTGATCCCGTGCATGGCACTCTACTTTGGTCGTAGAGTGGCAGATAAACGAACAGAACAGACAAAAGACAAGACAGATGAGGGACCACAAAAAGAACTGGAACGTTGATTCAGGTTCAAAACGGGATGGGAAGAGGAGCCGAGCATTTAGCTGGCTCCTCTTCTTCATTTGGGTTTTGGTGATGGTATCAGCTTTTGCAAGTTTGGTGTTTGAGTTTATCTTCCAATAGCCGACACCAACCTTACTTTCCCATATATCTAAGTCAGAGGAACCATGGGAAAGAAGATCGGTCGACCAAAAGAGAAGCGCAACGGCATCCACCACACCTGCATGTCGTTTGACAAAGAGGTATTTGAGAAGTTCAAGGAGCTATCCAAGACCCTCAACAAGAAGAGCATCACGGCCTTCCTGGAGGAGATGATGCTTGAGCAATTGAAGCGAGACCTGGAGAAGCAACCAGAGGACGACAAGTGATCGTCACTCCAGATACCTCGGCAGAGGCTCTACGATCCTTTCTGTTGGCTTCCATTCCAATTGAGCCATCTGAGTTGGTTGTGATCAAGACGGGCGCTCTAAGCGCCTCTGAGTGCCTTGCCGCTGGCCGTGGAACCACCTGGAAACTGCAAGCCCAGCTAACCGACGATAGCATGCCTGTCACCTTCCACGTCGTGCACAAGAGCAAGAACCTGATGATTGGCCCACACTTCTGGCCAATGGTTACACTTTGCAAGGCACAACTTGAGAAGAAGAACTGCTTGGTTCTAAATGACTTCTGGAACGTCATCAAGTTGGTCGACCAATGGGTCTACCTCCATACGGGGGAATGGTACGACGGTGGAGTCAAGGGCGAGACACCACTTCAGAGGTATTACTCGGCCAACATCCTGGAACACTCCTGGAGCTCCTGGGAGCCTCAGCAGGGGCAGCTTGTCCAAACGATGGATGGAAGTCCCGCCCTCTTCGTTGGAGCCTCTGCTGGGGCTTCTGGTGTCTTCGGCAGCATCCTCTTGGGTGAGACCATCTCCCAGGTTCCTCTCTTCACCTTGAGTCCATACGAGGAAGAATAGAGCCATTTTTCGTTTTCCAGGTCAACACTCCTGTATACTCTATACTTATAGGAAGGAGAGACGATCAAATGAAGAACGAAGAGAATCATTCTGCAAGTGTTGGGTGTGGTGTAACAATGGAACAGAAGTTCATCTGCATTCACAATGCAGTATACATGCTTGAGCAGTTCGGTTTCAAGTGTCGCCAGCAGGCAGTTGAGGTCATCAAGAACGCAAATGCTGATGAGCAGGTACTCAACGAGTTGTTTGTTCGTAGCGCGAAGCTCCTGGAGATTACTTCCAGAGAGACGATGACCTACAAGGATGCTATGAGCAGGGCGTCTGATTGGGTCGACACCAAGAACTCAATCCTGAGAACGCTCGGAGGTTGCAATGGTTGACCAAGACAAGTTGAAGAGCTGCATTGACAGCGTGATTGCTGGCTACAAGCCATTGGGAAAGGTTGTCAGCCTTAACATTCCACAGCATCTATTCAATCAATTCAAGGAAATGAGTGGGTTTACTGAGAAATTTAGCTGTGGAAACAAAACAGGTTTTTGTGTCTTTGAGCACGCTCCTTGGCTAAGATTGTGGTTTAGGCCATTCTGTGAGGATATTACAGTGGTTGATGCCTGGGATGCTCCGCAACCAAAGGCTCTCCGCATGACCAACCTGAAAGCAGTGTGGAAGTGATGACACCAGAAGAGCTTGAAGTAAGACTAAACAACCTATCCAGGACAGCTCGGAGGTTTCTTTCGCATTTTGTCTTCGCGGTTGATGCTGCAACCATGCGAACTTTCATGGAGTTGCAGGAGAAGAAAGAGCGCATCTATGATCTTGGCTTCAAGGGTGGAGGGATTGCAGTTGCCTGGGACCGCTCTGTTACGCCAAAGCAGGGAGTTAAGGTTATGGTCCTGGAGGAAGGCACAAGTAGGCTCATTGACCCTCCTGTCTGCCCCTTCCGCTTCACTTGCTTGGAGTTGAAGTAATGGAAGAAACAACTGAAACCTTCCCAGGACTGCCAGCCGACTTCAACCGAGTTGAGCTTGAGGCAAAGGATGTCAACGATATGGTGGGTGAACTTTACCAGTTCCTTGCCAACAGCCCAACCTTTACAGGTCTCGTTGAGCTATACGGCTCCCTGAAGTACAA
>ERZ869929.333-NODE-333-length-31783-cov-19.748172_pt1 | contig 31783 bp, 54 predicted proteins | sample MGYA00579312_ERZ869929 | MGnify/ENA primary metagenome ERZ869929 (study PRJEB32216, sample SAMN09231818) | wastewater metagenome | place: USA: Maryland | collected 2016-08-09 | study: EMG produced TPA metagenomics assembly of the PRJNA472060 data set (Reclaimed... | reverse complement strand
GTAGATGTCGATCCTATCTAAGAAATCAACCCACTCCCGTTAGATGCCGTACGGGGGTGACGCATTGTGAATGCTTTTTTGTTTTCTCTCATTTGTTCTTGGTTTTTGTGGTGTTTGTGGCTACCCCGGTGGGGGGAGGGGGGTATGGGTGTCCTTTAATTGTTGTGTGTGTTGTGGTGGGTGCTGGCCCGTGGTGTGGTTGGTTTGTGTGGTGTGTTCTGTTGGGTGGTGTGCCCGTGTTGGTGTGGCTCTGCTGCCGTGTCCCGTGCCCTCGCGTCCACCTTACTCTCGTAACTAATGATTGACAATGTTGTCTTTGATTGTTGTTTGTTTCGGCTTCCCATCGCAGGTCGGGGGCCACCCCCACCCCTCCCCTACTTTGAATGTTTAGGTGGGAGGGGTTTGTTTCCTCTGCGCTGATTACAAGAGCGATGTGCCCCTGCTAATTCGTATTCGCGTCCCCATACTCCGGGTGCAATGTGGTCGGCTTCCCACGGATCATCGGCACGCCAACCCTCACCACACAGGTGACAGACGATTGTGTTGTCTCTCACATACTTGGCTAGCTTCTTGTATGTGGCGTCATAGCGTTGCTGTTTGATTGCTTTGCGTTCGGGAGTCTCTTTGCGGATTTTCACCGGCTTATGTTCTGCACAGTATGACTCGCCTTGCACTAGCACGCCACATTTCACGCAGGGTCTAGGAAACCTGCCCATCTTTCCAGCACCGTCCTAGTTGTTCGTGCAGGAGTCTGACGTGTCTGGTTACGTCGTCCTCATGTTTAGGGAACCATTTAGTGTTGGTGTTGTCGGCTTTCACCGCTGCAACAGCCTTCACATATTCCTCAGTGATCTCAATCACGTTAGCGTGTGCATTCATGGTCATCCTCCTTAATTGATTACTGCTAAATGTCTGCGTGGGTCTACGTCACCGATCAGCATTGTTACGATGCCGGGAGGCGAGTCCAATCCCTTACGGTCACGGAACCACGCTGATCCACCATCCATGCTAGGAATCTGCACCCACATTCGCGGACCAAGATTCTGTGCGTGAAAGTGGTGATAGTGCGCTGTGAGGAGTATGTCTGCGCCTCCTATCGGCGTTTGACCGAGAGCCTGACCCTGCCACCATGTTGGCACGTTCCGTGACTGGTGACCATGCGCGAAGCCCACCATTGTTCCCGATAGTTCGACAGCGAGAGTGGTGTTATCAGATTCGATAAACCTTCCCTCAACGTGGGACAGTGCCGGATTTTCACGACACACATCCAACACCTGACTCACAATCTCCACCTGGAAAGAATCCAGCGGATCAGTAATCAGTGCGCGTGTGGACTCATCATGGTTACCAGGAACTACCGGGATGATGAGATGATCAGTGAGTGGCGCAAACGCTTTCACCCACTCCAACAGCACACGTCTGCCGACTCGTATCTGCGCAGTAAGTGGCAGGTCAATCCTTCCGGCAATCCGCCCACCCTGACTCACGATGCCTTCGATACAGTCACCCATTTGAGGAAGTGCAATCGGCCCCACACCATAAGGCTTCAGCTCCTCATGACGTTGCAACACCGACTGCAATGCTGCCATCACACGATTCACCGTTCCTTCAGTGCCATCACCAGCATCCTTACCCCACTGAGTGTCACCAATGGCTGCGAGGAAAGTGTTTCGGCCTTTCACCGGCTTCGCCTTGGCAGGTCGCCACTTCTTAATCTCCGCCTCAAGCTCAGACGGATCAAGCAATGTGCCAACGAAACCACGCGGCTTCACACTCACCTTGTAAGCAGTCAGCCATTCACCGTCATACCGTTGCCACTTGGACCTGCGAACATGCGTCACAATCCACTGCTCAGGGTCCAAATCAAACTCACCCAACAGTTCAGTTGCATCCGACGGCTCCACAGTTCGCGGAGTACTCACAAAATATCCACCGTCAGCATCCAACTCCATGTGCGCACGCCAAGCCTCCTTCGGAGGCAAGTCACGTTTGTCCGAACCCTGCCGTCCAAGATTGTTTAGCTCAAGCATCAGGCCACCCCTCACACTTACAGTTTCCAATCCGATGTTGATGGATAGTGTCGTTGCTCAGATTCACACCATTCACACGCAACTCACGTTCAAGCGCAAACGCCGACCACTTTTCACGATCATCCACCGCGCTGCGGAACACTGCACGATCGGCAGGCTCCAACGCTAAATAGACTCGCCCAACCTTGCACGGTTCATGCGGGAGCGCCTTAGTCCTAATCGTCAGCATCAGAACGGAATAGTGTTATCGGGAATTTCACGGGCAGCAGGCCACTGCGCCACAACCGGCGACTCAGCAGCCTTCCCACGAGTCTGCACCGGCTCAATCGACGAAGCCCGCACCTGCAACGAAATACCCTTCGACCCGTCAGACTTATCAAACGTCTTAGTCTTAAGACGGCCAACAACCTCCACAGCCTGACCCTCCTGCAAACCGGCAGGACCAACCACCTGGAAATAATCCTTCCCAACGGTTTCCCACTCGCCAGCCTGATTCTTCACAACCTGATTGTGAGCAATGTCGTAAACAACACCCCAATCAAACTGCTTCACCCTGTTCACATATCCACTGAACTTCACTTCAATTGCCATTGTGCTTCCTCTCAAATGGGATGACGTGTCTTGGGGACACGCAATCGGATTTCCCGCACAGTCTAACCCCAGGCATTACTACGACACCGTAGTCATCTATCGGCGTGTCGGAATCCGGCAGAAACCTTCCATGCCAGGGCAGGCACTTACCGAGAGGCCCATGAACCGTCTGCGTCTTTTTCGATCGGCACGAATAGCAAAACAACTCCGAACCACGCGGAGACTTGATTTCCCATTCATATCCGCAGCGGGCACACTCAACCTTAGGCACAAAGTAAGGTTAGCCTAAATCAGTTCGATTACGCGCTCCAAAATCGCCTGACCAATCTTCGGCGACACCACATTTAGCAGAACCTGCCGCTTATTGGGCAGACGATAAGCCGACAAATCATAGCTATGTAGTTGCTCAAGATCAGGAATCTGATTGCCGCGAATGTTGTCTACGAGGTGAGGCAACTCCGGCAAATCGAAGTTCGACCAGTAAAGATGCCGACCAATCTTCGTCGCAGGCATCAACGGCTCATAATAAGGAACCACATTCTCCACCAGCCACAATGTTTCCGAATGATATTTCAGAAAGACAATCTCCTCATAAAGAGTCATGTCAGAAAACTTCGGCTCAACGCCACGGAATCTCACGCCGATATTGAACCGGAACGACGAGTGACTTTGGCATGGAGGTGACGACCAAATAAAGTCGTAGTCTCCGTGATTCTTTCGCAGAAACTCGTGAGCATCACCAACAATCAGCTCATCGTTTGGAAACAAATCCGCATAGATAGCCGCAATGTTCTCGTCATACTCCAAAGACGTAATCTGGTGATCATCGCCCCACAGTTTCCGGTTTCCACCGATACCCGCATACAGGTTCAGGATTTTCATCAGAACGGAACTTTCTCGTCCACATAAAGATTCGCCACAGCCCACGAATGCAAATCCTCACGCGGAAACATCTTCGCCCGCTTCGACAACGTCACACAACACTCCATGCACTTCGTGATAAGAGTCCCATGAGGACGACACATCGGCTCAGGATCGGAACGCCAATCCTCCTCATTCAACGAATCATGATGACGCACCAACGCAGCATCCTCACGCGCCTTCCGCATCTGAGCAATCAGCGCACGCGGAGACATAAAGCCATCATTCTCCGCAAACCATTTCACCACGGCCTTAGAAGCCTCATCGAAATTCCATGGACGGTCACCCTCCCGCGTCTCCGTCAGAACCTTCCACCACATTTCAACAGTGCCATCATGCACAACACGGCCATCCACCGACGTCACCTGCACCAGCAGCCGCGTAATCTCAGCCTTACTCAACATCATCCGGTCCTTTCAACCAATTGCCACCCAACTCTTTCAGCGGAGAAGAATCCTCCCACGCAATTTCCGCATCCACCACGTTAGCCTCAAACTCGGCTTCTGCCTGGTATTTACGCGCCAACAATGCTGCACGCTCACTGTTCGTCAGCCTCCTGCTAGGAGGTAAGGGACCGTTCTCCCACGCATCCGCATTTAGCCACGTCGAAGGGTTCTTAGTGAATCCAGGTTCACGGTTGGGATCGTTACGGTAGCGCTCAGCCCCGGCCAGGATAGTTTCTAGGTCAGCCCTATTCAGCGCCTTTTCAAATGACCGTTTGGCTAACGGTTTGTCATCCTTCTTCGGATAGATAGACCAGAAATCGGCAAATCCCTTTTCTATATCTATAGTCTTCTCTAAATCTTTGTTTTCTTTACTCTTAGTCTTCTTTAGTGCCCTGTCAGCCTTGATAGGTTCAGCCTTAGCAGGTTCAACCTTGCAAGGCTTTTGGGTCACCCCATCAGGATCGCGTGTCGTGTAGTCGAACCCGGCAAGGTGGCCTCTTTCGTCGTGCGATTGCTTCTCTGAGCGCTCCAAATAGCCATGCGCGAGAAGCTCGTCAAGAATCCGCTTGACCTTATCGCGACCAATCCTGTTCTGATAGGCCATTGACTTAATGGATAGATTCCAGCCTGGTCGGTGACTCATAATCTGGGCAAGAAGGCCGCGAGCCTCAAGGCTCAAGCGTTCGTCTCGAACCCAGTCATTAGGGATCTGAGTGAAGTGGTCATCAAATGAGTGATGGCCTCGGATAAGTGCCACTGTTCTCCAATCTTCCGGCTTATCCGTTAGACTGGATTCGCCGGAGGTGCTGTCTCCGGTTTTCTGTGGGGGTCGGCTTGTTGTGGGCCGGCCCTCACTCTTTATACCACGTTACCACAGTCAGTGTAGTCTAATCTCACCAGCTTCTTCCTCGCTGGTGCGGGGCCGGGTCACCACCCACCCGGCTCCGCTTCAACAACACTCCAGTCATCGCCAAGCCTGAACCAACGATTCATCGGCTGATTGTAGACGGCGACCTTTTCCGGGTCTTGCCACGAATTCAACTTGTAACCACACTGACGCGCCCACGCAGCAGCATCCGCGTCAGACTCCATCATTGAATTAAACACTGAGCAGATGATGATAATGTTTGCCGTATTTTCACGACGCTTAGAACCACCAGCCCCACGGTTGATCCTGTGGTGTGGTGCGACTGCTTCGGATTCACCGCAATGCCAGCAGCCATAGTCGCGTGCTATGAACTTCTGAAACTGTTTAGGAGTCACTGAGAAGCCTCAACAATGTGCGAACATCCATCGTCACCCACCAGTCCTCCGCCTGACCCTTACCAACACGCTTATGAATAACTACAGCCGGCTTCCCATTGGCCTGATATTCGGCTTGCGCCCACCAACCCGCTAGGTCCAATCGTGCCTGATTCTTCACCTCAATGCTCGCAGGAAAATCCGACACAATATCCTCACCCAACTGAAACCCACCACGATTCGCCCGCGAAGTCTCAGCACGGTAACCAGCCTCACGCAACACCCGCACCACCTCAACCTCAGCACGGTTACCTTTACGACGCGAAGCAGCCCCAGACATGAAAACAGTTTACCGCGGAAATCAAACGGTCCCCTCACGCCATAGCGATTGGGGACCACGCTTCACCGGCGGGACTTTCGTCTGGCGGGTTACCTGCGCCAATTTATCTTATCAACGAGCCAACAAGTAGTCCCGCATAAGCAACATGCACTTGCAAATCGTCGGACCAAATGCGGTCGCAAATACCATCTACACACGCATCGTTCCCGAACACATTGCATAAGCAAGTCGATTGAATCTCGGCGAAATCTGCATTTTTATCCCAGCCCCAGCAAGTAATCTCGGCAAGATACTGCGAACCATTTTTGCATTTATACCAAAAGAATCGGTCATCCCATTTGATTGCGCCTTGAACAAGCCATTCATTGCAAACACTAATTTCAATTTTGATCGTCATTTTAGGCGGCCCTAATCAGCTTCTTCCGCTCATTACCCGACAAGCCACCCCACACACCATCCCATTCACGAGCAACCAACGCATACTCCAAACATTGCAACCGAACAGGACACATCGAACACAGCTTCTTAGCCTGATTAGTGTCCGACATTTTCTGACCCCAATCCTTCCCCTCATCGGGAAAGAAAAAGTCCGGCGCATTCATGCACGGAGTTTGACCAACCTCCTCGATTGCGTCCATTAGTGCCCGATATTCTGCCGAAAAAAACTCCGGTCCATCCTCGTCAATCATTTGTTCCTCCTCAAAATTTGTCGCGCAGTGTTCATTTGTTGTGCCGTGAACTGTTCAATGCGTGCCCGCTCATCGGCTTCTTTCATTGACTTCTCATACTGTCGCACCCGTTCAGAGTGTTTTGCAAGAAGCCAAATGTGGTCAATTGTGTCAAACCCTTCCCGCTGCAGTTCCTCAATGTTGATTCCGAGGATTTCGGCTGCGGTCACAGTTTCATCTCCGCCTGCATAATCTTCGACATCGTGGCCTGCGCCATAATCTCGGACTCAATCGTGCGAAGTTTCGTCTTGATCCTACTTACCCGCGCCCGCGCTAAATCCCGCTCCAACCGAGCATCCGCAGACACCAACTTCGCCTTCGCCGTCCGCTCAGCAACCGAACCATCCTCGGTAAGAAACGCCTTCGCCTCAACCGTATCCAGTTGATTCTCGGCTCGCGCTAGTTCTTCCTCGGCCTCGAAAAGCGCCTCAACGCCCTTCCGATTCATCGCGGTCAGCTCCGCCAGCTCCGTAATAATCCGTGACGGCTCCATGAATCAGCACCAACCGTTCAACAACGACGGACCGCCAAAACCGTATCCGCGATTCCTCGCCACGTTCCAACGCCTCAAGATAGGCTTCCATGATTTCACGGCTGCTCGCCTCCAACACTTCCCAATTCACCAGCGAGCGCCTCCAAAGCCTTCAACGTGTCACGGTCAGCCCCAGCCTGCTTAGCCTGCGCCCACAAGACGCGGAGTGCCTTAACATCTTTTAGCTTAGTTGCCTCAGCAATCCAGTCTTTCTGTGTGCCTCGTGCGACCTTTTCCATTTCTTGCCGTGACGGGCCTTTGCTGCCACCCACAGCCCACCGCAACGCACGGCCCAAAGCCGACGTGCAAGCATTCTCGAGCGCGCTAGTCGCATTCGCCATGCCCTGACCGTCAATTTCAAACGCCCACTCAGTAGCCTTCGGCAAATCTGCGGCCTGATCGCCAACGTTCAAATAAACGCGAGCTTCAACAACCCACGTCTTGTTTTCTCTATCCGCTGGTGTCGTGTGATTGACAATCACGCAACGCAAGTCAGGGAAGGACGCTAGAACGCGGGCATGACGTTGCTCCACGGTTTCATAATCGTCTAGGTTGAATCTGCTCATTTCAGTTCCTTTCTTTTAAATACTCAATTGCTTTTTCTAATAAAACTTGTGAATCATTAAATAATCCAAGTCCCGTATTGCATTTGCTACATAACAGACCGCGAATCTTTCCTGTTTGATGATTGTGGTCGACTGCGAGGCGATTATTTTTTTTCCCGCGCCCAACTGCTGTGCCATTACAGATTAAACATCTGCCATTTTGTTTTTCAAAAATCACAAGATATTCAGCAGGAGTAATTTTGTAAGATTCCCAAAGCCCCTTGCGCCACCTATCGGATAAAGTTTTTGCTCGGTGTCTTTTTAAAGCGCAAGAATCGCATACTTTTGGCAACAAACCGAATGGACGAACCTTAAAATCATTTTGACAATCATCACAACTAAGAATTTTGGGCCGAGTGTAGATGTCGCCATAACGTCTTTTGCGATCATAATGCGACTGACACATTTGTGCAGCCCTGGCCTGATTTTCGCAGCCATTTATGCTACATAGTCGGTTTATCATATTTCCACAATAGCACAGTCCGACACGTCAAATCTTGCCAATGTGGTTTCCTTCCTCATCATGTGCCATCCGGCACTTACGACACAATAACTCACCTGTAGTGAGGTTTACAAACGGAGTGGGTGTTGGAAACTTGCAGCACACACAACCCTCCATAAATCCACCATCCACCAGCTCGATAAAGAACGTCTCAATCATTCGGCCCAGGTCGAGCGCCTGCGTGAAAGCCCGCTCATACTCATCATCAGTCAAATCATCCACGAACAAACCTCCACAGACGATCCGCAGTCACAACCAAATCCTGAATCATCTCCTCGTCACGTTCCAACCAGCCCCACGCCGGTTCAAACGTCGCCGGAATAAACACCCCATCCACTTCCTCACGGACCAGCCACGCCACCAAAGCACGTTCAGCACCTGTGACGTGTAACTGCCATTGCACCTGCCGCCGATACCGCAACGGCAACTTCTCAACCTTCCCCCAGTCTTTACCAGTCGTCTTATATTCACCAATCGTGCGCTGATCCTTAGACAACCCATCCGGTGTTGCAAGGTGAATCGGATTTTCACCCGCAATCAGCCACTCATTCGGCAATACATCAAACTTTTCCGCACAGAAATCCGCAATCGTGGACTCCCATTCACGGCCAAACCTCATGTAAGGATTGTCTGGCTCAGACCACTCTGTCAAGAAGTCAGCGGCGGCGCGCTCAAAACCGGCAGGAGTCGAAGCGTTCGCAACCTGTGTTGCTGTTACTCCATGACGACGCGCAGCAAGCCAACCCTCAAAATCCGCAGACTTATCCGCCAAGAAGCGTTCCGGGCCTATCATCGGCCTTCCGCATCATCATAAAGAAACCCCGCAACATCAGCCATCTCATCAAAGACATCCGTGCCACGGCCAGCCTCAATTAGGCGATATTCGCCGTCCTCACGGTAAACCTCCCACGACACCTGATCCGGTCGCGTCAGCTTCGGACGAAACTCCACAACAACCGTCCACCGAAACACACGCTCACTTGACTGTTCATCCATTTGTTTTCCTCCTATAGTTATAACCTATGTGGAACCCCGGACATCAGCACGCTGAACTCCTGCTCGCCATCGAAGCAGCGGGTGGTGTTCCCTGTGCGTCTCTCCCTGAGGTTTTCTTTCCTGAAGATATTGCCGACCCGAACATTCGTCAAACCGCCATCTTGACCGCTAAAGCACTGTGTTCCACTTGTCCAGTGAAATGGCAGTGTTTTGAATATGCGACCACGACTGGACAGTCTTATGGCATTTGGGCAGGCACGCTCCCTCACGAACGCTGACCCCAATCACACTTAGAGTCATGCTCAAGGAATGCAGCCAATAGTTCACTACTGGTGAAAGCGCCGTGAGATTCCCCACACTCGCCGCACGTCCACACCTGCCAGCCGTTAGCCATCTTCGTCATCAACCGTAACCGTGAACCTGTCCGTGTTGGACAGTGCCCACGCGAGCAGCCTGGCCTGATCAGCGTTCAACTCAATCCACTCACGGCCATCCGAGCCTTTCATCGTCTTCCAAGTATTGCCTTCCGGCCTTACAAACACATCACGGCCCATCACCTGCACCTCGAAACTCATTTCTCCATCTCCCCACGCAGAATAAATCCCGCACTCAAAATACAAATACACAGTCCGAGCAGGCTCAACCCATTCCACACGCCCCAAAACATCGAGGGCACGTTAGCAATGACAAAGCCGACGATTAGCACGAAAATCCACATTAGAACCACACTCCGATCAGCACACCGAGCGCCAACGCCAACACAATCACAATGACAGTGTGGCGATAGTAGGTGCGCTTACTCAACACGATAGGTCCGACGAACCTTTTGTTCTTGTATTGCAGCGAAACGTGACGTGACGCTGGGATTGGTGCGGGAATCCGGTCGGCTTCCTCCACCTGCTGTGCGATTAGTTCATTTTTAAAGTAGCCCACGGTGGGCCTCCTTTCTGTTGCACCAATGGTGGCACATGGTTTACACTAATGTCAAGCACATTACAGAGGAGAATTTATGACCTGGAATATCGAAACCGACGGCAACCAGACACTCGAAATCGTGGCAGAGCGCCGCCAATGGCGACTCGACCAACTCGAACAAACAACCGAACTGCTTGCCATGATGGTTCGCGAAGCCTATGCAGACGGCGCAAAGATTAGCGAACTAGAACGACGCGCCCAGGTTTCACGTCCAACAATTTACCGTTGGATTCAGCACCCAAACCTAAAGGCTTAGTGCTATAGTTGCACTGTTCATTTGTGTTCCTTTCTAAAGGGAGAACCCCCGGCTTATGACCGGGGGTTTTCTCATTCGCAGGATTCGCAGTGCAACATATCGTAAGGATCGACCGGCACAGAATAGCCATCCACAATGTCACGCTCCATCACGATTCACCTCCACACCAACCTTAATCACGTTGTCAGGAGTCAGATTGGCAAGCGCCATCGAACCTGAGCCGACCGCGAGAATCGCCGCAACAACATTCAATACCAACTGAGCAGTCTCACCCGTCATCAGTCCGATAGCAACCAGCAACGGAATCAGCGAGGTCGCAATTGAATAAAGCCATGACCGCCGTCTCATGTTCCAAAATCGTGGGTCCAATAGTTTACCCATCAGCGTCTTTCCCCTCATAATCTCCGTGCATCGGTTCCCTATAAAGTCTAACGTCATCCCAGGTTGCCGTTCCGAGATAGGCTCCGAGGACCACAGTGAGAATCGCAGTCCCAGAAATGATTGCCTCCGCAGACACTTGACGATCCCACCAGAAGGTCGCCATTCCGAAAAGAATCATGAAAATGGCCAGCCCGGTAGCAACATAGACCAGTCTCCGCCGGTGCTTCCACCGTGGCCCCGACGGATTCTCCTGACTGCCCCGCAAATGTCCTGAGAGGGCTTGTAGGGCATCCTCAGGCCTTATGGCGTCGCCCCATACAACTGATTAAGCAACGACAGCGCGAAGCCCGCAGCAGCCACAATCGCCGTCACAGCCACAAACGGCGAAACCTTCGGAGTTTTTGCCTCTTTCAGCGAACGAACGTCGGCCTTAATCTCTGCAATGTCCTCACGCAAACCCTCAATGAGAGAGTCTTGTGCGTCCTCACGGCGAGTCTGCGAATCCATAGAATCCTTCAAATGCTCAAGGGTGACAGTGATTTTGGCGAACTGTTCCACAACATAGTGAGAGTCGAGACGGAAGGTTTTGTTGGCCGGTTGTAGGTCGCTCACCATTCACCTCGATTCAATTGCCGTTGGATAGCTGAGATATCTCCTCTATCCCATTCTCCATCACCACGGAGCCCCAGTTTCTTCTCGACAGCCATCCGCGTCACCGGCCCAAGAACGCCGTCAGCGCGAACACCGGCAGAACGCTGAATCGCCTTGATTGTGCGTGGGCCCATCCGGCCATCCACCATGCCAGGCTCAAAACCCTTCGCCTGCAACACGGACTGCCATTTGCGGATAGTAGCACGGTCGAGACGGCCATTTACGCCAATCTCGGCCTCACCTGGCCCGGCACCTTTCTCCAAGTAGGGCATCGGATCGACCTGGTTTCCCCAGGCCCGTGAGCCTTTCCGAATCTCGAAATGTAGGTGGTCACCCGTGGAAGCCCCAGTGCTGCCAGACTCATAAATGAAATCGCCAGCGTTTACCCGGTCGCCTTTGCGGAGTTTTGTTGCAGTCCTGCCGTGATAGTAAACCGACCAAATGCCCGAACCGTGACCAATAATGACGACATGACCGCCACCCTTCGCAGAGTAGCCAATATGGTCCACCGTGCCATCACCCGCAGTTGTCACCGGAAACCGCCCAGCAACATCCACACCACGATGAAGAGTGCGCTTCTTAGTAATAGGGTGAATACGATAACCGTAAGGTGAAGTCACCCTGCGATCAGCAGGCCACGGATTCTGCAACTTCACTAGACAACCTCAACCCACTGCCCAGCCGACTCATTCCAAAAATATTCTTTCCCATCATCGGGACATTCTTGAGGAGCAACCCATAAACAAGTTTGCTCATCCAAAAGCCACGAATCAAAGCGTTTTGGCGGAATAAATGCACCATCGTCACCAATTGAATCATCAAAAGTAAACCCTACGCCAGCATAATTGAAACGAAAAGCCTTAGATTGGTCCGCACTCGGCTTATTATTAACGTAATGAACCCCACCATAAGTGTTATATGAGGTTCGAATGGCTCGCAATCCTTCACGCTGGGCGCTATAGTATGCCTCCCAGTCGCTAATACCATCTACTACTTCGTCCTCATCACGCCCAACAATTACCTCTACAACTACATTGTCCGAGTTTACAAATGCGTAATGTGCCATTATGCCACCGTCACCGTATCCGAACCAGCAGTAAAACTGGTCACTTTAAATCCACCAGAAGTTGTTGTTGACGAAGTTAATCCTGCGCCAATGGTTAGAGTAAAAATATCGGGATATTTTAAAATCACCACTCCAGAGCCGCCAGATCCCCCAGTTCCGCTCGCACCAATACCACCACCGCCACCACCGCCAGTATTAGCAGTACCGTTAGCGCCACCATTGCCCCCACCACCAGCACCACCAGTACCATTGCTGGTTCCATTTTGGTGACCACCACCGCCCCCACCAGCGCGAGTTACCGAGCTTCCAGTAATAGAACTAGCGGCACCGGCACCACCATTACCACCAGTAGTAACAGCGTTAGCGCCTGCAGCACTAGCCCCTCCACCGCCACCGCCAGCGCCAACACCAGCTTGACGCCAACCAGTACCACCATTATTGCCGAAACTTGGTATCCCCACACCACGTGTAGCGGCTATATTAGTACCGCCGTCATCCTGGTCACGGCGAGCGCCACCGGCTGAACCACCAGTTTGATTACTAAGCCCAGAAGTACCCCCATAACCACCGCCAGGTGCCAAAATATTAGCCCCAATGGTAGTGCCACCGTTGGTATTCTGCGCACCGCCAGCCGCAATAGTTACAGTGAAAGACTCTCCCAGAGCCATCCTTCTTGAGCCAGCAGTATAACCACCAGCTCCACCACCACCACAGCCAAAAGTATTAGTTCCACCACCACCGCCTCCACCGCCACCAACGACAACATACTCTACGGTAAAAGGTGAAAGTACTGCTTTACCTGAAAGCTCAGTGAATATGCCTTTAGCTAAACTAACCGATTGGGCTGATTTAACAGACATTTAGCTAATCTCCGCACCAAATACATTAAAAGACATGTTTGCACTAGAAGCATAAACCGTAATAACGTCAGTCGCATCCACTGTGATTCCAAGAGTCAAAGTGGTCGAATCATTAGCAGCAATTGCGACATCGTAAGCAAGATAATGCTGGTTAGCAATCGCAGTCCCATTCGGACGTACCGCCAAACGGAAAGATCCAGCGGCAGCGGCACGGTTACATACAACAATCGTCGAAACAATCGCCTCAGTCGCCAAGGGAACAGTGTAAACATTCGTGTCAGTTGTTGCGGAAGGAGCAGACTGACCGAGAATCTTGTAAGCCGTAGCCATTTATTACATACCTCCTAAAAGCAAATTAGTTTCAAAACCGACAGCGCCAGTCCCAACTTGAGTCCATCCCACAGCTGTTCCAGCATAGAACTGTAACTGATTAACATCCTCAAGATAAGTCACCATGCCCTCAGTAGGCGAAGCAATAGCAGAGCCACGAGCCGCAGAACTCGCAAAGGTCATTACGGCCTGGTCTGCAAGATACGTTTGCACGTCACTCGCCGTTAATACCGAACCGGCAACAAAAATTTTCCGTGGCACTAGAACTCCAATCTTATTTCTATTCTAGCGGGTCACTAGAAACCAAGAATCGAAACATCCAAAACACCAAACACGTCCGAATCCAAAATAAATCCGGCAGTCGTCGAAGACAGGTCAAACCGGACAATATGACGCAAAGGCTCAACCGAATGCTCAATCGAGTCAATAGCCGCATAAGCCTCCACCGGGTCACCAATCCCCGACGGCTGAAACCGCACAAAAATCACGTCAGCAAGCTCAAGACCCAAAACGTCATTCACCTGCTGAACCGTCAAACCAGCAAGATTCACCTCAAGCTGGTCCACCCGTAACTTCGGCTCCGCATAAGCATTGACTAACCAGTCAGCCAACGTCTGCGCCTGACCCGTCGTAGACAACAACAAATCCTGCAACACAAAGTCAATCGGCCCATAAGCCGCCACCGAGGAGGATGCTTCGGCAGTCGCCGTGCCACCATTCAAAATCGAAACAGTCGCCCGATTCCGCAACTCCTCCGAACCATACGCCACCCGAATATTCGTAAACGGAATACCAGCCCCATCATCACGGAACTCCACCGCACTCGGAGACTGCAAATCACCACGATCACGGAACGTCAAAACCCCATCAGCACCCACATAGAGTGCACCCGGTTCGGACTTTTCCACCTCCTGCAAATACTCCAATACATTCTGTGGACCATCAGCCGAAACCACGTCAGCCTGCAACGTCGCCAAACCAGAATCTACGTCACGACCACCAGTCCAAGACACTTCAGGACGATTCAAAATCGCATCCACACGCGCACCAGACAACTGAGACGACGCAGTAAACGAATCCAACACCTGCCCTGCAAGTTCCACGAAACCATCCACCGCATCCACAGTCGTCTTGTGGTCACCGTCAAGGGAATAGTCCAAATCCCAGTCATCCACAACACCCGTGAAAACGCGTTGCCCATTCGACTCCACCACAACCTGCTTCCGAGGACGCATCGAAGCACCATACGGTGTGATTGCCGTACCCGCAGCCGGGTCAAATTTCCGCTGCGAATTGTCTAACACAATCGCGGCAGCCCCAGCCTGAAACTCCTCAAGTTGGCGCGACCGGCCACGACGCACCGACAACGACATCACATCCGACGTCACATCCTGCAAAATATCCCCAGCAAGCGTGAAAGCCCCCACAACCGTCCCACCACCAAGACGACCTTTCACCGGATCATCCAACGTGAAAAAGTCGCCCGACCCACCTGCGGCAAGGTCAAACGCTATAAAGACTCTCGTGTCAGGGACGGTCATGCGGCAGCAAACACCTGCCCATTCCTGCGCTCATAGTCACGAATAGCATTCACGACCAGGCGGCCAACCTCCGCACCATTCGTCCCCATACCCGCATTCACGACAACCTGGATTCCGCCACCCATCCGCATCCCACCAGAAGCCGACGCAGCACCAAGACCATCCGTAGGAATAATGTCACCCATCTGCATATCCACGGCAGGACTCATTGACTGCAAACCAAGCAGTAAGCCCTCCATAATGTTCTCACCAAACTCAAAGAACACTTTGGATGGGGAGCGAATCCGCATTGCAGCAGCAAACGTGTTCTTAATCCAGTTTGCTTTTTCGCGGACCCAGTTAGCGACAGCATTCCACGCCGACTGCAAACCGTTAAGAAGGCCGTCAATGATTGCTCGACCCACACTGGCCAACAACGATCCCGCGTCACCGAACGCGCCACGGATACGACCAGGAAGCCCATTGAACCAGGCTTGCACGTTAGGCCATGCCTGAGCAACAGCCGTCGAAAGGGAAGTAATCAAACCAGTTCCCGCCTGGAACATCATTGGACGCGCACCAGTAACAGTCGAAACCTGGTCATTCACACCATTTTGCGTTGTCGTCTTTAGGTTTCCAAATCCACCGTTAAACACTCCGAGCAGATTATTGAACATCTTGCTCAACTCGGTAGGCAACTTAGTGAACGCAGTAGTCACATTAGTAACAAGGTTGTCAATCGTGCGCCGGATTTCCTGAGCGTTCTCCTCAACCGTTGTCGCCAACCAATTAAACGCTTCACGCAATCCTGCAAGTTGTTGGAAAATACCCACACCCGGCATCCGCGAAGCAACCGCAGCAAGCGTAGATTCAAAATTATTTACACTGCCCTCAGCGGCGGGCATATCATCTTCCGACAGATTCCGAACAATGCTCGAAAGGTCAGTCAAAATAGAAATCAGGTCGCCGACCGCGCCACCAGCATTCTCAACAGCACCAGTAACCGTCGGCTCAAGCGCGACAGCAAGATTACCTAACTCAATGACAGCATCTTTAGCCTCGGGAGCAATATCGGCAATCGCATCACGAACAGACTCAATGTAAGACTGAAAAGTCGGATTATCCTTCAGACTTCCGAGCTTGTCCAGGACACCCTCAAGCAGTGACACGTCATCGGGAATGTCAAGGAAATCCTTAATCGCGTCGCCGACTTCTTGGAAGCCTTCTTGAATATCAGTAACCAGAGGCTCAAGTTCTTTCAAAATGCCAGGGAAATCATCCTCAAAGAAGCTAGTTAGTGGCGGGATAACCTCCTCAACTACATATTTAGCAAAACCCTCAAAAGCTGGAAGCAAAGCCTTACCAGCAGCCTCTTTCACATTGTCGAAAGCCAAAGTCAGCTTGTCCGACCAGCTCGCCGTCGCCTCAGCCGTCCCACCATACTGCGACTCAAGTTCAGCCAAAATCACTTCTTGCGCGGCCAAAACATCGCCGGACTCAACCAGGGTCCGAATAAGTTTCTGCTGCTCCTCCGTGAAAACCGTTCCCGAACGTCTCAGCGCCGTCAAACCCTTAATCGGGTCCTCGAAGGCCTTACCAAGCGCAATCGCATTTGATTCCGCCGAACCGAAACCAGCAGCCGCCATATCAAACGCGGCCTTCGTCACACGATCAAACGTGCCACCAACAGTGTCCGCCGACTCAGACAACTTCTTAAACGACAGCAACTGAGCCTGAACACCCTTAATAACCTCAGCGTCAGCAGCAATAACCATCTCCTGCGCTTCGGCAAACTTAATCAGACGGTCAGTAACCTTCCCAGTTTCTGCCCCAAAAACCTGCGTTGCCTTCGCAACAGCCTCAAGTCGCCGATTAGCAACTTGCACATTCTCGGCAGCCTCTAGCGCGCTCCGACCAAACTGGATAACCTCACGGACAACAAACGCACCAGCAACAATCGCACCAAAACCAAGCAGTTTCGCGCCAAGATTCTGAATACCCGCAATCGCACCAGTGACGCCCTTGCCGTCGAAGGTCGAAACAATTGGGAGATTTATAGCCATTAACTGAACCTCCGAGCAATCAGCCCATTAAACCTGCGCGTATAGTCCACAAGAATCTTCTTAGCAATCTGAACCATCTGATCCTGGTCACGATAGAACTGAGGAATCACCCAACGCCCACGGTCACCATAGTTACTGAACCTGTTGGCAATATCCGGCAACTTTCCACCGTTACGGCGCTCCAAAATACTAAACAGCGAATAAGGCCGACGGTCATTAAACCGAATCCGAACCACAGATTCAGTCGAACGCGCACCCACACGGGCCTTCGTCCGCGAACCCACGTCAATAGAGGCAGCCGGTTTCTTCCATACCCACGGCGCACGTTGATCTAACGACTGCCGCGCATACGGCGCATTAGGCATCACGCCACTAATCGGAATCCGCGTCGGAATGTTCCCAGACAATTTTCGAGAAAACGGACGAATAGCCGAACGGAAATCCCGCCGCATCTGATTAAAGACTTCTTTGTCCAGTTCCCGCATTTGCCCGACAAGCCAACGATAATCACCAGCACTAATCGCCTTAGTCGAGAAACGCGCAACCATAGGGGAAACTCCTTCCCCACCAGTCTATCGTTTCGACTGTGCCTGAAACTTAGCCGTCAAATAGCGTTCCAACGTCCACAACATTCGCGGATCAAGCGCAGCAAGCTCGCGTGGACTAATCCCCGTCTCACAGGCAATAGCGGCAATCGTCCAGTGAATACTCGACGCGCCAAGCCCCACTATTTTTTTGGGGTCGCCTCGCCCACCATCGAAACCGTGTCAATCCACTTGTCAAACTCGTCCGAAGTTTCACCCGTGCGCTTCAGTGCGTGCCACGCAAGAAAGAACAAATGCGTCAGGCGAATCTCCGACTGCAATTTCACAATCGAAATGTCAAACTTAGTCTCGAAAGCGAGCAGGTCAGCCGCTACAGCCTCAACCGTCTTTTCAGAACCGTCCAGGAACGTCACACTCAGCGCAATAGGATTCATGCGCTTAGGGTATCAGAAACTAGGACGTTCCGCGGGTGATTCCGGCAGTGCCAGCAGCAGGCCAAGTCACCGACAGGGTGGCGAGGTCGCCAACACTGGAAGCAATCGGCTGAGTCTGCGACACAAGGAAAATCCCAGTGTAGGACGGATTCGTGGACGACACCGAACCAGACGTGGGAACAACAACCACGGTGGCAAGGCTGCCAAAGTTGTTCCAAATGGTCTGGTCAACCGGCTTGTCCCCACCGGTTGTGGCAGTGCCAAAGTCCTGGTGGAAGTCGATGGTGATTGAACCATCTTTAAGACCGGCCACGCGGCTACGCCATCCGCCAGTGCCAAACGCTGTCGTCTCGATTTCATCGGTGGATAGATCGAGGGTCACCGCTGCAATGTGGTCGGAAAAGTCGACGCCGTTGATGGTCGTCTTAACCTCGGTTGCGACAAACTTACTCAAGTTTCTTTCTCCTTAGTATGCACGCACTACGACCACAAAACTTGCGGTCAAATACTCTATATCTCCAATGCTAGTGGACGTGATGTTGTTCATTTCTGTCACCTTCACGTCGAACGCACTACCGCCCAGAGTCTTATCCGATTGGATTGCGGCTTTCACCGAACCTGTCCCCGTTTGAATAACGTCATGCAAGCGTTGTTGCGCTCGCCGTTCCGTCACCCTCGAAACAATCACCGTCACATTGAACGTGTAGTTAGTGAGGCCACCCTGAAACGCCTGGTCATACTCCACCGAGACAAGCGAGACGACTGCTGCGGGGAGGGCAGGGTTATCGGGAATTTCACTGTAGGTGCGAATCCCGCCAATGGTTGCCAGGTTAGTGGCAATCCCTTCAGACATCGCCGTGATGTCGCTCACGCCATCCGCACTTTCTTAAATGGCATGATGAGACGGTTAATGTCAGGGTCAATGTTAGAAACTCGAACAGCTCCCAGATCGGAGAAGCCCGCCACGCCCAATGGCGAATCAGCGCGCTTGTAAATACGCGAGGCCAGCATAATCGTCGCCTGGCGAATAGCCGTCGGAACCGTGTTCCAGCCGAACGTGCCCACAATCTGCACGGTTGCTTCCTGCGCGTTCACGTTGGACGGCTCCCACACAGGGAACAAATAAGAACCAATTGCGCGAATCTGCGTATAAGGCTGCACAAGGCCGCCAGCAATCCCATTCAACGGCTCCAACTGGAAGTCAGTCGCGGCCCAGGTAATATCGAACGTGACACCACCAGACGAAGTCTTAAGAGTGGTTACCGAGACAATGTCGTCGGTTTCCACCAGAAACGAGTCCCGTGGGACATAAACTCGCGTCGCACCGGTCGTCTTATAGAAAACACGTTCACACGCGCCGTCAATGTCGCGCGAAGCCGACTCAATCGCCAACTCTAGAATCGTGTCATCCAAATCGTCCTGGATTCGGAGCGTAGCCTTCAAGTCGGCAAGTGTGGCGTAACCATTTACAATCGGCACAATAATCCTCCGCTCCTAGTCTACCGGCGAGCGTCCACCCAATTTCTTAGCGGCTCAACCACAGCATCCCAGGACAGGCTAGAAGCCTCTCTAAGCGCCTCAGACGACAAGCGGTCATAGTCACGCCATGCTTCCTCAATCTTGCCCACAGCGTTCCCCAGAGTCGCCACGAACGGCGTTTCATAGCCACGCTTGCCAATCTCCGTCGTTACTACTGGCACACCATAAGACAATGCTCGACCAACCTTCAAATGAGTGCCCGAACCCGACGTCATAAGGTTCACAAACAGGCCAGCCTCAAGAAACAACTCATGCAACTTCTGATCATTGACCATCCCCAGCAGTTGCACGTTTGGTGCGTCAGATTGGACAAAATAGGAACATCCGCCCGCGATTACAATCTGAAACTCTGGCAGGACTCGCGCTAACGCAGCCAAACGGTTAGCCGCGTCAATGTTCGGCGGATATTGCGAACCAATAAACAGGAGAGTCTGAGTCGGCTTTCTATCAGTCAAATCAGGAGTCGTGACACCGTTGGGAACGTGCATGACCGAGAAATCTCCAAATAGCTCATTCATAATCTGAATGTCGCGGACACTGCAAGCCGTCACCAATTCTGAACCTAGAACCGCGCGGCATTCCAAATCAACAATGTTTTCAAACTCCGCACCCGAATATCCCCACCGTTCGCCGTGATGCCACGCCTCAGCATTGTGAGAATCGTAAACAAATGGCACACCCTGTGGCACGAAATCCACTAACCAGGGATGCTCGAGAATCACAAGGTCAGGCTCGTCGGCTTTCACCGCATCAGCAAAATCCGTCAAATACTGTTTCGCCATCGAAGGTGCTGCGTCATAAGTGCGAAAACCCCACTCCTGCAACCGTTCAGCATGAGTCGAAGCCGCCGGAGAAACCGCGTGAACTTGATAACTCACATCACCTCGAGTCCACTGCTCAATTCTTGTGGCCTCCCAGGACAAGGCATGAATCTTTATCGGCCCTAAGCGCGAAAGCACATTCCAGCAGCGTTCAGCGCCACCAAAATGCGTCGGCCAAATAGGAAATGGTACTAAGCCAACTACACCCGCCAATCCAGCAACCTCCTCCGATTCAAAGACCACTGACCGGCAGACGTGTCCTCACGGCTCACCTTCGCCCGAAAATACGTTTCATTGTGAGGATAGGTTCTCGAATTTTCATGCGCGAGACCAGACTTGAAAACCGTTCCCTGCTTCTCATGCCAATGTAGAACCTTCACCCGTTGCACCGGGAAGTCCGCGAGCGCGGCCCGCCACTCCATATCGTCATCCTCAAAGTTCGCCGGAAAAATCGCCTCATCAAATAAGCCGACCTTTTCAATCACCTGTTCACCAATCGAAAAGAACTGATAGAACGGCCACTCATCCGACGACACAAACCGATTAGGGCCAGACGCCTGAAACCAGTATTCCAGCGCACCCGGCTCAAACCGCACATCATCCGAACAAATAAACCACACGGAGTCAAATGGGAAAGACTTTATGCCGAGATTCCATGAGCCGCTCACACCAAGATTAGCGGGCATATCCAGCCATGTCATTGTCTCGACCGCTCCCGGCTTGCGGATAAACTCCGGGGAGTCTTTGCCATTGTTCACAATAAGAAGGTGTTTGACCGGGAAATCTATCGAATCCAACAGGTTCGCGAGCAGGTCATACCGGGTCAGAGTCGGCACAATCAGATTCGGAATCACACTGGTAGTGTAGCGCTGTGGCCCATAAAGAACAGCGAGACTTTCTCCAATCTTTGAAAGAAGCAAGACCGGAATTTTTCACCGACGTGACCGTCCTCGAAGTCGGATCGCTCAACATCAACGGAACCGTCAGAGACTTCTTCCAACCCACAACCTATGTCGGCGTGGACGTAGCCGAAGGCCCAGGAGTGGACGTCGTCGCACTCGGCCAAGACCTCACCTATCCTGACAACTCATTCGACATCGCCATTAGCGCGGAATGCTTCGAACATAATCCTGAATGGGCGCTTACCTTCGCGAATATGCACCGCATCGCCAAAACCGCCGTCATCTTCACCTGCGCTAGTGAAGGCAGACCAGAACACGGAACACACGCAGCTCACCCAACCTCGTCACCACTCACCCTCGACTGGGACTATTACCGGAATCTAACCGCAGCAGACTTCGAACAAACGTTCGACATACCCTCAATGTTTATCGAATATGCGTTCGACTACAATCCGCACTCGTGCGACCTGTATTTTTGGGGAGTCAAGGCCGCCGACGATACCAGTGAGACGGCCCGCGCATAGCCTTCAAATACTCAGGGAAACCGGGATTCATTTCGGCTGTCTGCTCCAACCATTCCCCATTGTCAATCGCGCGACCGTTCTCCCAGCAATGCAACACCCACTCAGGCATATCGTGACGCCAAAGTTCAGTGTGTGCGAAACCCCGCCACTTGCCCATAACGTCCTCATAGGAACCAAACGAGGACAAATGAAAACCCGCATCCATCGTGTCATGTAGCGCACGACGTTTCCGCACCTGTTCCAAATCCTGCCCACGCAGCCAACCCCACGGAGCCGAAACCCCAGTTAATTCTTTTTGTTGAAACCAAAACACACTCATCTGATACTTCGCCATCATCCAGCCATAAACACCCGGCTTCTCACGCAAAATTACCGGATCGGGAATCTCATCAGTATCAAACAGCGCAACAATCGCATCATCAAACAAATCCAAGTCAAAGAGAACATCCTGTGCAGTGTTCCTCTGGTGCGCCTCATTCGCCCACGGATCGGAAAACTCCGGCGACCTTATACCGTGAAATACAAGCCGGTCATGATATTCCGATAACTTATCCCACACGTCATCAAATGTCCAACCCTTCCACTCATTCGTGAAAGTCCGATTCCCCTCCACAACCACAGTCAAATCAGCCTTCATGTGGTCGAGACGGCATTTCAACATTTCCGCCTCACCGCCATACAAGACCACATCAACCAGCATCGAAAATGCCCTTCCAAAATGGCAACCAGGAATCCTGCCACACCTTTTCTACGTCAAACTGTTTCGCAAACTCACGCGACTCCTCATCGAAACCACGCGGAGCGTCATAGGCCAGTTTCAGCGCCTCCACAATGCTCGACACAAACGGACGATAGTAGAAGGCAGCTTGCGTTTCATCCCAGCAAGGATCGCCCGAAAGAACCCACGACGACGGGCCAGCCAAATCACCCATAGCCGTCCAAGACCCCGTGACAACTCGCGTCCCACAAGATTGCGCTTCAACCAGCGGAATACCGAAACCCTCACCCAATGACGGCATCAACAACACATCCGACGTCGAATAAATCGCTGCCATAGTCTCCACCGGATAACCAACCCGCAACTGATTAGGATCAGGAATAGTGACGGCCTCCTGCGGAATCCCCAAAGCCTTAATAATTCTCGGAATCACGAACCCACCAAAAGCGTTGCCCGGCTCCATGTGCAAATAAAGATGACTGTTCGGGTATTCCTTATGGAAAGCAGCGAACCCGGTAAGGGCTAAATCCAGGCCCTTGCGATGCTGGATACCGTTAGCCTTGTTCGCGCTGACCATCGTCACCAGAAACACGTCATCCTTCAGGCCCATAAATTCGCGAGCAGGCTTACCGTCAATCTTTTCCGTCGGCTTATAAACATTCGTGTCAATCCCGTGCGGAATATATGTGGACGGAATACCCGCTGCCTCCAACTGCCTCTGACCGTGAGGAGACATCGTCACCGGCGTCACATTCGGCCTCAGCAGAAACTTCGCCACATCCGGCGGAAGCGAAACGTGATCCAACGGAACCCACGAAACAATCGGCCCATCAAACTTCATCTGATTGTAAATCCACACGTCATACAACGTGAAAAGAACGTGCTTCTTATCGGGATGCTTCTGCCCAAAATGGTCAAACCACAACGGCACGACATCCTGGGAATGCATCGCATATCCTCGCGGATACACCGGAAACTTCCCAAACTTAGACGACATCGTCTCGAACCGGCCCTCAAGACCATAGTTCGCCAACATCGCCACCTCAGCCTTATGACGCTTCAGACGGTCAATCATGTAGGTCACCTGGTTACCGTAACCAGTGGTTGCACCGTAAATGTTGGACGCAATCGAAACAGCGCCATTAAGTTTCTCGTAAGCCATGCCCACCATCATAGGGGAAAGGAAAAGCCCCGGCAGATAAGCCCGCCGGGGCAATCCCTTGACCGCTAGAAATTAGCTGGTGGTCAGGTACTTCACATGAGCAGCGTGAGTCAAATTTGACCCAAAACGATATGTCCAACGATAGGTGGTCACATCCTGCTCAAATTTTGCATCAGCGGACACCGCGAAATCCAAGCCCGTGGTGACGATTTTAAGACTCCGGAGGTCACCCACGATTACGGATTTCACACCAGAACCGACGTTGCTCATGGCCGGGTTCTCGAAAATCGGATATTCCAGGAACGTGTCGGGGCCGCCAACCACAGGGTTGAACAGGTATGACCCGTCGCCGTCCTTCAGTTTCCGCATCGCACCGAGAGTGCTAGTGTTCACCATCCAGCCCATCGACGGTTGCCTTCTCACAGCCCCATCAAGACTGTAAGCGAGGGAAATCAAATCGTCCGCAGCCAAGGAGGTAGCGGTCGAAGCGACACCCGAACCAGCAGCAGTCACGATACCAGTCGGCTGAGTAGACCCAGTTCCGACGGTAGCGAGGTTGTTCACCTGGAACCCGATGGAGTTTCCAACGGCTTCGGCAATCGTCGCCTCCAGGTTAAATCCTGAGTCTGCAATTAGTTCGTTGGCGATGGGGACGATTCCGGCTTGCTTGTACAAAGTAATCAGCAAAGAATCGAAACTCGGTTCAACGTCTCCAATGGCAGAACCGGCAGCATATTGCGCGGCAGTGCCATAGGCGGTGATGATCGGGATCCGGAGCGACTCACCCGAGGTGCGAGTGATGACTTCCGAGGTATCCAAAACGGGGCCGACCAATCTTGCGATGGCGTAGACCCTATCAAGAAATCCGACCGGGACGGTATTGACCGAAGGCACGAGGGTCGCACGAGTCTCAAACTTGTGACCACGAACCTCACCGCGAGCCATCGCACGGAAAATGTCCTCATCGCGGACATCCTCAACCGGAACGCGGCCACGAGTCGCCTCAGCAATCTCGGCAGCACGCTGCTCCTGACGCTTCACGACAGAAAGCGAACGGTCAATCTTTTCAATGTCAGCCTCAATGGCCTCCACCTTTGCGAGAGATTCGGCGTCAAGGCCACCACGTTCCTCAGCAGCGTCGAGAGTCTCGCGCACCTGCATGATGAGGTTAGCCCTGGCCTCCTCCTGGGATTCATAGAAACCCATGATTAGTCCTTTCAAATAAGCGAATAGTTAGTTCGGTGGCGATAACGCTCAACCTGCGATGGCGATGACGCTCAACCGCTACCTTAAGTTTATCTGAGAGGGTGTTTCGGATTTTCGTGGACGGCAGGGGAGTCGAACCCCTGTCCACACAGACTCCGCAAGCGGGCCTATCTGCGTGTCGAACCCATCGCCGCCCTAATGGTGAAACCCCGCCACGCGAATGACGGGGTTTCTTTCTTCAGCGTCAGCCCAAAGAAGTAATCAAACTGTAGCCGATTATTCGACCACGCGCAACTTCGCACGCCTAGCCGGATGATTCTCCGACGGCGTGCCCTTCACTGCCTTACCGAACGCCTTTACAGCCGCAATGACCACCACAATCGCAAGCGTCACCACAATCAGACTCACACCCACCGCAACAGCCCACGCCAGAAAATCCCACGGACTCATCTGCAATCCTCCTCATCGAATCTCAGTCGCACGAATAACGCGCGTCTCTTTACTCTCACGCGACTCTATCAGCTTGACAACTTCTTCAGCGATAGCATCAGCAAGTTTGTCAGGATCAACAACCTGGTCACCGACGCGGATAATGACGCCTTTAAGTTCCTCTTTGGAAACCATTACAAGCCCATGAGAAGCTTCAGTTTGGCCTTCTTCAGCGCCAACATTTCCAGGCTGCCCTGGTCAATCTCCGGCTCCTGCTCCTGAAGTTTCGGTGCAAGCTCATCCATAACCTTCTCAATGAGTGCGCGATCGTCTTGGCTCAGGTCAGAACCTTCCTCCAATTTCAGCAGTGCGTCAGCGAGCGCGTCAGCATCCACCGAGGCACGTTCGGCCACACGTTGTAGTCCACGAACCGTCGCCGTTCCAGCGGTCGCGGGATAAGCGGGGAAGGCAACCAGCGAAACCTCGTGCAAACGCACAGACTTTAAAACGCGCTCAGTGCCGTCCGAGTTCCATTCATCCCCACCACGGGCAGGCATCGAGAAACCAAACGAGAACGCAGACACGTCACCGCGCGAAATCAGTTCTTTAGCGTCACGGCCATGAGTAGTGTTCGGCAGGGTAGCGGAAACCCGCAAACCCTTGTCATCCTCAGTGAGCGTCAATGTGCCAGCGCGGGTAGAACCCAACACTGCACCACTATCGTGATTCCACAAAAGTTTAATGTCGTTGCGGGATTTCAGCGAAGCGCGGAAAGCTCCCGGCTGAATCGTCTCAGTAAACCCACCCAAGTTCTCGGAGCGCGAGTTAAACAGCGCCGCATATCCTTCCAGGTGCATTCCGTCGGCATCTTCACGAACCTCGAAATCCTCGACCTGGAAAACCCGTGTCTCTAACTTGCTCAACGCCTCACCTTTCGCGCGGCCTTCATTTTCTGCCTCTAATGATTCTACCAACCTATCCGCATAAGCCAATGCGCGCTCAGCAGAACGCCTCGAACCTCCGCCGCCCCACAGTGCCATTGCCACAGCACCAGGCCCCGGATAGCCGTCCTCGCCCGGAGTGTTCTGTGGCGCATCCATGTCTACTAGGTGACGGGCAATCCACGCGCGGATTCTCACCCACTTATCTGCCGTCACATTGCCTTCAGCCATTGCACGAGCCTCACGAATCGTCCGCTCAACCAGACCATCACCAGACAAGCCCTCACGATGCCACTGCAAACCACGACGCGCACTCGCCCGCATATATGCTGGCGGAGTCAAATCAACCTGACGTGACTCATCATCATCACTGTTGTCGTCATCGTTGTTATCATCAAAAATGTTCGGCAAATCCCCCGGCATAAACGCATCAACACCGAGGTCACGGAAACTCCGAACCACATTCTCATTATTGTCAATAGCTACAACAACATTCAAAGTTTCGAGAAGTTGTTTCATGGTCTCGGCCTTATACTCCGGCGAATCCGAAGTCGAACCAGGATTCATAATCAACCGCGAATACTCAATATCCGCAGCCGCCAACTCCTTCACCGTATCCTCACGCATAGACACCGGACGACCAGTCAGCACAATAAGACGGCCAGACACGTTATCCAAGAAATCCCACACACGTTCAACACGCTGCCCACCACGGATCAGCACACCATCAATATCCGCAACCTTCGTATCCGGTCCATCCACATTACGTTCGCCAATGAACGGCTCATCATCAGCCAACGAAATCGCCACAGCCTGAGCAATCGCAGCCGACTTTGTCGAATGACACCCATACGTCGTGTCAGTATCGACCGCAAACACCCCCCAGTATTCCGGTTTACCCTCGCAGCCCTTCTTAATGAAATAAGGCATTACGGATTCTCATTCCTCCAATAACCACCCGCCGCATAGTATTTCAGCACTTGCCCGTTCTGCGGATTGGTAATCTTCACGTTGTGCAGTTCGTCCAACTCATAACCATTTTGAATATTCACAAAAATCACACCATTGTTCTGGTTTTTGCGAATACAGAAACCCATAAACACAGCATGATCAGGAGTTGTCGGTTTTGTCGAAGTCAAATTACCCGGAGCCGACGCGGACAACCACACTGCAGCGCCTTCGGTCAAATGGTTAGTGTTAATTCCACGAATCAGACCAAACGTAGTGCAGAAACCCTTAGACCCACCCGAAATAGACTCAGCCATAATCGCAAACGTCTTAGAGCTAGTTGGCTCGGTATTAGCCTGCGCCAACGCCACCAGCTTGTTCGTCCCATCGGAGCCGGTAATATAAACCGCTTGCCCAATGTTGCGTGCGCCACCATCTGACGACTTCACAAACGCAAATAACTCCTGGCCAACCTGCTGCGTCACATTGCCATTCTTCATGCCAATATCAAGCGTGCCATCAGTGTCATTCCACCACAGACGACCAACACCAGTCGAAGAAACAGCCGTCGTATTGAACTGAATCCAGTTCGGACTCTCAATCGACTGAACCTGAGTCAGTGTCGTCGCAATCGTCGCCTGATTCTCATTCACCACCGAAGCAACCGGCGACACCGTCGTCACAGTTGCCGTCGTTGCCGACGTAACCGTGACAGTTGTTGGCGACTCAGTCACCGTGACAGTTGTCACCGAGTAACCTCCGGGTCACAAATCAGCAAACCCTCAACCAGCCGTGTCACCGCCGACCCCGGCGAAACAAGCTCAAGGTCATAAACATACTGACCCGAAGCAACACCAGCAGTCGTTGTCGGAGAAGCCTCAAGCAGAATCGTTCCCGCAGTTCCACCAAGCGTGATACCCGTGCCAGAGACCAGCTCAAGAACAGTGTCCGTCGCATCGTGCGCTACACGAACATCCATGCGCGCCGAATAGTTGGTCAGATTGACCGGAGTTCCGCTAGTCGTCCAAGTCAGCGTGTAGTCCCATGACGCGCCCTGATACATTGTCAAGTTAAGCGCACCAGGAGCAAACATCAGTTCACCTCGTTCTTGTAGGCCGCATCCGGATTCTCAGGATCAACCTGCGCCACACCCTGCAACTGCACCGACGGCAAACCAGTGTGGGCAATCTCCGGCAGACCAAGCGCCGACAGCACCGCAGAAGGCTGGAAACCAACCTGCACCAAAGAAGCCGCCATTTTCACCAACTCAGACTGTGCACGAACGCCAGACTCGTTGATTGCCACGTTAGCCAACGGAACGCGCGGAAAGTTCGCAGCCTCATCATTCACCGGAGTAAAGTCCTCAAGACGACGCACGTCATTAACCGACAACCATCCAGCCTGAAGGCCAGTCGAATAGGCTGCTGCGCGAGTCGCCAAATCCGACCTCAACAGTGCGTCAAAATTGAACCGCACAAACGCAGTCTCGCCACCGGGATAGCGAGGCATCAGCGAAGTCAGAGCGTTTTCGATTTTCGCGCCAATCGGACGCAAAGTCATCGTCAAGAATTGCCGATTCGATTCTTCTACCGAAGCATAAGACGTAGTTCCAGGAATACCGAGCAGGTGGTTCGGAACACCAAACGCACGGGCAATATCCTCAACGGCCAGCCTGCGCGCCTCAATCGCCTGCGACTTGTCAGGGTCAAACTGAGTCGAACGGAAAGTTGCGCCACCAGTCAGCACGCCCGTCTTGTGCGAACGACGCCAACCACGGTGACGCGAATCGAACGCTTCCGATAACTGTCTGGCCTGGTCGCCCGAAAGGTTGCCTGGAAACTCGATCACGCCATTCATCGTCGAACCAGAACCGAACAAGTTGGCTGACCAGTTCCTCAATGCGATTGCGAGACCAAAATCTTCCTTCATAGCCTTCACACGCGAAATCCCACGCAGCTTCCCAGGACGCAGAAGGTCAGGAATATGCAACATCTGTTCCGACGTGAGCGGACGATCCTCACCCTCAACAGTGAAAATCACACGCCCATCGCCATTGCGCTTCATCTCCACACCCAGCGGATTCAGCACAATCATGTTCACAATCTCACCGGCACCATTGCTATATAGGCGAATGAAGGCGTTTCCGTCAATGAGCATCGAGGTAATGACCTGGTTAAAGAACGCCTCGCGCGGCAACGCAATATCCGGCTGGATAAGCCATTGCGGTTTTGGCCGGAACGAGAAGCGCTCGCCATCGCGCGAAATATAAACGTCGATTGGCAACGTCGAAACCGTGTCAGCAATCAGGCGAGTAGCCGCGAACACTGCGTTCACTTGGAACACCGTGTCCTGGTTTACGTTCACACCGGCAATGCCACCAATAGCAATGTCGTCGCCAGTCTCGAAAATCGTCTGATATGAAATGGCCCGCTTAGACCACAAGTTCTCTAACATCATCTCACCACGCTAAGACCGGCAACAATAAGAAACGCGCCACCCACAATCAGCGCCACCGGCCACGAAAGAAACGCCACACCAGCCGTGATAGCGACCATGCCGGCAACCTGCAAAATCGAGGACATCCAACCGCCTAACCGAAAAACTGAGGCACTATTTCTTCCATCCTACCGGTCAGCGCGCGGTCAGTGGCGATAACCGCCGCAACCGCCGCGTCAATCTTCCGAGGCGAGTTCCTCTGATCCTTCACAATCCGCACCCCTAGTTGGTCAATCTTCGTCACTGCGTTAGACAAATGCCGAGCCAAAAGACCATTACCATCATGCACAATACGCTTCTCCATTACTGCGTCATAGAACTTTGCACACGCTGGGACCATACGACGCGCACTCGTGGACGGATACTCCACAATCGGAACGCCCTTCTCCAATAGGACTTCCATCGAGCGCTGCCAACGGAATGGGTCACACGCCACTTCCTTCACGTTCGGGTGCGTCTGGCAATAGTCCAAAATGGCCTGCTCAACCTCCGCAATATCAACCCGCCAATTATCGTCGTGAATGGTCAAATCCTTCTCCCAGGCTTTCACCAGATTCACCTTCACCGGCTCACCATCCTTCGGAATAGTCGCCGCAACAATCACGGAAGCATCACCGGAGAACGAACCATCGAAACCCAAAATAATATCGTCCTCGTACCATATTTCAGCATCGCCCGCACACTCGTCCCATGCACCAGTCGGCAACCATGACGTCTGCGACGACGCCCAAAAGTTAGTCCGCTTAGTCCGAAACTCAGCCTCCGGCGTCCGACGAACAGCAGACTCAAAATCCTCCACCGAGTTCAAATCACCAAAACCAGGATTCGACAACTTCCACGTCTCCGGGTCTTTATGATCCAACTCCTCCGGTGCTTCCCACCAGCCCATCCAAAACGACGGGTCATCAACCTCACCACGAGCAACCTTCTGCCCATACTGATACAAGTCAAAACACACCGAGTCACGGCCAGTCGAATCCGTCCGCACACCCGCAGTCGTAATCGCAACCATGTGCGCCTTATTACCACGAGCCGCCATCGACAAAGACATAACATCAAACATTTTCCGATTCGGTTGCGCGTGCAACTCATCAAACCAAATCGAGGACGCATTCAAACCCTCAGCAGCACCAGCCTCCGCACTCAACACCCGATAGACAGAATTACGAGACGGAACCTCAATCGCATCCCGATACAACTTCGCAATCTTACGCAAATCCTCATGCATCTCCACCACACGCTTAGCCTCACTAAACACAATGCGTGCCTGATCACGAGTCACCGCAACCGAATACGTCTCACCACCCTGCACGCCTAAGAATGTGTCAAACACTGCCAAATGAGAAGCAAGCGCCGACTTCCCATTCTTCCGAGGCATCCCAATCAAACACAGCTTCCGAAGAAACCCACCATCCTCATCCACCGCATAAACATTCCGAATCAGGTCATTCTGCCAATCACGCAACACCATCCGCGAACCAGCACGACCCGCCACCGACTCCTTCGTAATCGTGCCAAAAACATCCACAAACTGTTTCGCTACTTTGGCACGCTCAGACCATTCGGGAACATCATGAGTGAGCCAACGAGGAGGCCAACTCACAGCGCATCCGCCCTCGCCATCAACTCATCCAACTTCGACTGACGCTTCACCTCAGCCAACCCCAACTTCGCCCGATCCGACGGAGTAAACCCAAGCAGGCCAAGCCCACTCATAATCAACTTATCCGTCTCGTTAATACTCATCAACACCTTACGGTCAGACGGGTCCGACTCGAACATTCGTTCTAACGTCACCACCCGATCAAGCGCCCGACACACACGCTCCAACAACGTCACATCAAGACGCGGCGAAATCCAAATCTCACCCTCATCAAAAACCCGCGACCACAAAGCCGAACCAGCCACGCCCAAATCCTCAGGAGCCTCGATTCGGCCAGCATAAAGAACAATCGCATCCTCACCAGGCAAAGCCCGTTTGCCAGGGTTTCCGAGTTGTCTTTTCTTTTCCACTGGAACTGCTGGATTAGGCATAAAGTTAGCCTACCCTAACCCTCTGAAATGCGGGTATACACAGAAGGCA
>ERZ869929.332-NODE-332-length-31833-cov-27.356410_pt1 | contig 31833 bp, 37 predicted proteins | sample MGYA00579312_ERZ869929 | MGnify/ENA primary metagenome ERZ869929 (study PRJEB32216, sample SAMN09231818) | wastewater metagenome | place: USA: Maryland | collected 2016-08-09 | study: EMG produced TPA metagenomics assembly of the PRJNA472060 data set (Reclaimed... | reverse complement strand
CCAGGGTTTCCGCGTCAAGCTCCAACAGGTCGCCGTCGACAAACTCCGGGGCGCTACGGGATAGCGGCGGCGGGTAGTGGCCGCAATAGGGGCAGCATTTGTAGACGCGTTCATAGGGTTGGATGCACTCCGGGTTGACGCAAACCCGCATTGGAATAGCATCCGACTTGCCGCTGCTCCGGCGCTCCCGGCGGTCTAGTGACCACTCCCGGCGGGCGTCCGGGAGCCCGTGGCGAAGCGTATTGCCGACATGGTCAAGATAAATCATGTGCGACTTACCTTCCATGATCCGCAAGCCGCGCCCGAATCGTTGCGCGAATCTGTTGAACGACTGAGTTGCTGCGGCGTCACTCACAACTTCAACGCCGGGGCAATCGAAGCCTTCGTCGATCAACGCAACTGATACTATTTGCATTACCTGGCGGTTTTTGAATTTGGCGATGACATTGGCGCGTAACGCATCCGGGGTTTTTCCGGTAAGCACTTCTGCCGAAACGCCAGCCGCCCGGAATCTTACAGCAATGTCGGTGGCATTCTCGACACTATCGGCAAACGTCAGGCCGCTTTTACCGGAAGCATGCTTGATGTAGTGCGTTACGGTATCCCCGAGTACCGTCGACTTTTGCGTAGCCGCTTTGAGTTTGGGCGGGCTGTAATCCCCGCTCGCGGTCACGTGGACGGCGGTAAGGTCTAGGTTTGATGGGGGCGCGAAAATCTTGTATTGCGAAAGGAAACCTTGGTCGATCAGCCAGCGCGGAGTCGGCCCCATGACCATCGTGTCGAATAATCCGTCGGCGTGCCGCCCGAGCCCTTTACCGTCAGCCCGTCCAGGTGTTGCTGTCACACCAAGCCCGCGAGCATTGGGGAATCGGGCGACAGCCTTTCCGAATTGGTTGTCGCGAAGAAGATGATGAGCCTCGTCGTGTACCCATAGCCGGACTTGCTCAAACCATTGATCGCCGTCCTTGTTTGCGGTCACGCTCTGCACGCTGGCAACGCCGGTCTTTGCGTTGGCGTCATAGAACGGTCGCCCTAACTCGCCAACATGCGCGTTGACGCAAAGCCGCACCAGCGATGAGGGTCCAATTATTCGATGCCGTACTTGTTCGCGTGCCAAAGCAAGCGACATTTGCGCGACCAATTCTGCCCGATGCGCCAGAACAATCGACGATCCCTGCTCATCTTTGACGATGTGACTAAATGTCACCGTCTTTCCTCCCCCGGTCGGAAGGACGGCCAATACGTTTTGATGACCAGTCGCCCACGCGGTAGTGATGGCGTCGTGAATTTCCTGTTGATATGGTCTAAGCCGCATGACGTGCGGCCTCCAATCGAGCATTGGCGATGGCGGCATATTGCGGGTCCAATTCAAAGCCAATGAATTGGAAACCCTCAAGAATCGCCGCCTTGCCAGTGCTACCGGAGCCAGCAAAGGGGTCAACGATCAGCCCGCCCGGCGGCGTGACCAGGCGGCACAGGTAGCGCATAAGCTCCGTCGGCTTAACGGTCGGGTGCGGGTTCTTGGCATCGGCGTTCATGTTGCGCGGGGAACCGTCCCCATTTTTCGACAAGCCAGTGCCGGCCGCAAAATTAGCCATGACGGCGTCGAACGCTTCCAAGCCTTCATTGCGGTCTTTCTTGCTACTTTTAGCACAATAGAAGAAGCGGGCGGCGCTCCCGGTGCCGCAGTCGACCTTGGTGCGTTCGCCGCCCAGGTATTCAGCGGAGCCCGTACCGACCGCCCCGTCCCCATAGCCGCTAATTTTGACGTTCGGCACGCTGCCCCCCGACCCGGCGCTGTCCGGGAACATTGCCACGACCTCGTCGCTTCCGTCATGAATTAAATTTGCCGGGTAGCGGCCGACGGTGCTGTCAAAGTCCGCCCCGGGGCTTGGGGTTCCGTAAGTATTGCCGGCGGTTCGCGTTGCGTTGCTTAAGCCGTATTCCGTGCGCTCCCTGCCTTCCACACGGCACGCGTCGATATTCAACAGGGTCGCACGTTCCGCCGGCTTGCGGGCCATGGTTATGGGCTCCAATGCAGGCTTTAAGCTGCTCCGGTGCTTGGGGTAGCCGCTCCCGTATACCCAAGCAATCATGTCGCGGATTTCAAAGCCGGCGTCCTCAATGCGTACCGCCATGCGGTGCTGTGTCCGCGTACCGGCGAACGCCAGCAAGTGGCCGCCAGGCTTAAGGACGCGCAAGCATTCGACCCAAATGTCTACGCCGGGTACGTCATAATCCCATTTCTTGCCCATGAAGCGGAGCCCATAGGGCGGGTCGCAAACTATCGCGTCGACGCTGTTGTCGGGGAGCATTGCGAGGCCGTGTCGGCAATCCATAGTCAAAATCATTTTTGTCTACACCCTGTTGACGATGGCGTCATTATGGGTTTATAGTCTCCCTGTAGTCAATACCTTTCATTCACTTTCGGAGATTCCTACATCATGAGTATTCAAATCACCGTCGCCCCCGACGATATGTCCCAAGAACAACGCGAAGCGGTTGCCGGTTTTATTCTGGCTTATCCTGGAAAGGCTTGCGTCGGTACGTGCGGCGGCGGCCACGCTGTCGCGGAGATTCCGGCATTTATTCACAAAGAAACCGCCGACCCGACGCTGGTGGAACTTGGGCGGGAACTGGAAGTATTGCAGCATGACCACGAGTCGACCATACCCGTGGCAGCTTTCGGCCAACCCGACGAAGCTGCCGCCGCGTTCGGTGCCCCTGCGCTTGATGCGACCGCCGCTTTTGGGGCACCCCCCGCCCCTTTGGCCCTTTCCACCCCTCCCGCTGTAACGGCCTCTACCGTTGCCCCGCTGCCCCCGGCGAATATTGCCCCGATTACGACGACGCCTGGCGTTGCCTCTTCGGGCGCGGGTGTAGATTTGGACGCCAAGGGCCTGCCGTGGGATAACCGCATTCATGCCGAAAGTAAAGCCAAGATTGCCGACGGCACTTGGCGCAAAAAGCGCAACCTTGACCCGACGGTGCTTGCGAATGTGGAGGCCGAATTGCGCCAGGTCATGGGAGCAACCGGCTCCCCTTTGGTCCCCTCGACTGCGCCTATCGCGCCGACCCCTCCCCTTGCGCCGGCCGCCCCGGTTACTGCGAACTTGCCGACCGCTTCCGTATCTCCGGCCGTTGCCGCACCCTTGCCGCCGGCTGCACCAGCCGCCCCGGCCGGTGAAGTGCCCGCCGATGCCCGCGCCCAATTTGTTGCGCTGGTTGGCCGGGCGTCCGCTGCCATTCAGGGCCAGAAGGTCACGCAAGCCGAAGTGAACCAGTGTTGCGCCGACGCTGGCGTGCCCGCTCTTCCGCTCTTGGCAAACCGGCTTGATTTGGTTGCCCAGGTTGCTGCCCATATCGACGCCTTGATTGAGGCCCGCCAATGAGCGGCGCCCATTCAATCCTTCCGCCCTCCGGGGCGGCGGCTTGGAAACTGTGCGGCCTTTGGGTCGCCATGAACCAGGCTTACCCGCAACCGGACACGCCGGAGACCTTGGAGGGCAACGCCGCGCATTGGGTCTTTGCTGAAATGCTGGCCGGGCGCCAAGTGTCCGAAGGCATGCAAGCGCCCAATGGCGTTTTCATTACCGACGAAATGCTCGAAGGCGCGGAACTTGTGGTCGACACGGTTCGCGCACGCATTCCGGGCGTTACGGTGTTGCACGTTGAGGAACCCGTCGCCATTGGCCGTATCCACCCGCAATGCTGGGGAACGCCTGATATTTGGGCGTTCTACGGTGTCACGCTGGAAGTTATCGACTACAAGTTCGGGCACCGCTTTGTCGATGAATACGAAAACGACCAGGGCGTCGCCTATACCGCGGGCATCCTTGACCACTTGGCGGAAACTCTGGGCAAGGCGCCGGGGCTGCTTGACCAAGCCGTTAAAGTCAATTTTACGGTCGTGCAGCCCCGCTGCTTTTACAAGGGTGCCCCGGTGCGTACTTGGTCCGTCCAAGCCGTCGACCTTCGGGCGCATATCAACATCCTTGCCAACGCTGCCGGCGTCGCCCTGGCGCCAAATCCGCCAGCCGTTACCAATGAGGAATGCCAGGATTGCCCCGGGCGCCATGCGTGCCCAGCGTTGCAAAAGGCGGCCTATCACGACGCGGAGATTGCCACGCGCTCCAGCCCCGTGGAGTTACCGCCGGCCGCCGCGTCCTTGGAGTTGCGCATGCTCGAGCGATCCTTGGCCCGCTTGCAATCCAGGGTCGAAGGGCTCCGGGAAGCTGTGGCCACGTATGGGCGCCAAGGGCATCCGACGCCCTTCCACCGGTTGGAGCAAGGTTATGGGCGCCAGCAATGGACCGTACCGCCGGAGCAAGTCTTGGCCATGGGTCAGCTATTTGGCGTCGACCTTTCAAAGCCTGGCGTAAAGACCCCGACGCAAGCTAAAAAGTCGGGTGTTGACGAGGCCGTCATTAAGGCCTACAGTATTACCCCATTGGGGTCGATTAAGTTGGTTCCCGATAATCCCGCCGACGCCCGCCGGGTGTTTGGTTCTACGTTCTAAAGGAGTTTCGCATGTCTCAGCGTATCAATATCACTTCCCCGGTCGGCCGCATCGTTATAGGCTCCCTGTACGACCCCAGCACCACGGACGCGGAAGGCAAGCCGCTGGTCGTAAAGACCGGCCCCAACGCCGGCCAGCCGCGCGTCAACTACTTCTTTGCCCTGGCCATCCCCAAGGGCGGCGAACCCCATTGGGCTCATACACCGTGGGGTCAACAAATTTGGGCCGTCGGCAATCAGGCCTTTCCCAATGCCGCGCAATCCCCGGCCTTTGCTTGGAAAATCGAGGACGGCGACAGCCAGATCCCCAACAAGAAGGGCCGCAAGCCTTGCGACAATGAGGGCTGGAAAGGCCATTGGATCCTCAAGTTTTCCGGCGGCTTTGCCCCCAAGGTGTACCAGCAAGAGGGCGCCGGTTACGTCCAGGTCATGCAAAAAGACTTTTGCAAGCCGGGCTATTTCGTGGAGGTCGCCTTTAGCGTGGAGGGCAACGGTAGCCAATCCCAGCCGGGCGTCTACCTCAATCATTCCATGGTTTGCTTCCGCGCCTATGGTCAAGAAATCCAGTTTGGCCCGGACGTTGCGTCGGCTGGCTTTGGGCAAGCTCCGCTCCCCGCTGGCGCCAGCATGACGCCGCCGGCCGGTGCCATTCCGATGCCACAGCCGGCCGCCGCGGGTGTACCCGGTATGCCTCCGGCTCCGGGCGTAATGCCTGGTGCGGCCCCGACTATGCCGTTGCCTCAAGGGCTTCCGCAAGTGCCGGGGGTCGCTCCGCTCCCTTTGCCGCCCGTTGGTTCTGTGCCGATGCCATCCGCCCCTGTCCCGGGTGCTCCTGCGCCCATCCCGGTTACCCCTAATCCGGGTTTTGTCCAAGTGCCCCCGCCGGCTCCGGTCCCGATGGCGCCCCCGGCCGCTCCCGTGCGTCAAATGACGCCGGCCGCTCAGGGTATCCCGTATGAGTCCTATGTGGCCCAAGGCTGGACCGACGCCCAGCTCGTCCAAAACGGCCTCATGCTGGCTTAAATCTCCCTCCCACTTGGCCGCCCGCAATCCCGGGGCGGCCTTTTTTCTGAGGTTTCCAAAAATGCTTTTGAGTTACATAGAGCTTTGCGCGCTTGCGCTGGAGAGCGTCATTACGCCGGTCGAGCATGAGCACATCAACGCCGCCTCCATCGACGTGCGCCTTGGCTCCACGGTCTTGGTCGAGCGCCCGTCGGAGAATGTGGCAATTGTGGATTACACCAAACGCCAAGGGCTTGCCATGGATTGCGTGGACATTACCGGCGGCCACTTTGACCTCCAGCCAGGCCAATTTGTCCTGGCTCACACCTTGGAGCAATTCAACCTCCCGACGGACATTTGCGCGGAGTTCAAATTGAAGTCGAGCGGCGCCCGGATTGGCTTAAATAACATGCTGGCGACTTGGTGCGACAACGGTTGGCACGGCTCCGTTTTGACGTTGGAATTGCACAACGTTACCCGGCACCATACTATCCGGCTCAGGGCTGGCGACAAGATTGGCCAAATGCTTTTCTATCGCACGACGCCGGTACCGGACGACCGGAGCTACGCCGCCCGCGGCCGTTACAACAAAGACACAAGCGCCCAGCAAATCAAGCTATGACACTCACAGCCCCGCCCCCGCCTCCGGTCGACGCCCCGCGTCCTTTGGCTTTCTACGACACGGAATGCTATCCGAATTATTGGCTCCTCAAGTTTCGGCCACGGGGTGGGGCTGTTTATAGTTTCCGCCTGTTTGCCGGCCAGGCTTTCAGCCCGGAGGAGGCGGCGAGGATCCGCACGCTTTTTGAGCTGTTCACGACGGTCAGTTTCAACGGCAACTATTACGACGTGCCTCAGCTCACGGCCGCGCTGCAGGGCTACACGGCGGAGCAATTGAAGTGGCAAAACGACCGGATTATTGTCGACAAGGTAAAGCCGTGGGAGCTTGGCTTGCCCGATTGGCGCCCGGCGGACCATATCGACGTGCGTGAGGTCATCCCGGGCAAGGGCGGCCAGAAATACAAGGCCGGCATTATCCATTACAAGACAATGCGCGACCTCCCCTATGATCCCGCCAGCTATTTGACGGCGGAGCAAATAGCCCAGGTGGACGAGTATTGCGAGAATGACTTGGGCCAGCTGGAGGCGCTTTTTGATGCCGTCCGCCCCCAAATCAAACTCCGGGAGGCATTGGGCGCCCGGTATGGCCTGGACCTCCGGAGCAAGTCCGATGCCCAGGTCGCGGAGGCGGTGCTTAAAAGGCGGTGCGAGATTGCCACGGGTCGCCGGATCTACAAGCCTGACATTGATTGGAATATGCAATTCCGCTTTGACGTGCCGCCGTTCATTTCCTACCAGCTCCCCCAGCTCCAGCGCGCTTTGGAGATTGTCCGGGGCTCAATCTTCCGCATTACGCCCGCCGGCAATGTGGCCATGCCCCCGGAGCTGGAAGGGCTCACAATTACCATTGGCACGTCGACTTATAAGCTGGGAATCGGCGGACTCCACAGCCAGGAGAAACAAGCGGTCCACCGGGCCGACGATTATTGGTGTCTCCGGGACAATGACGTCGCCAGCTATTACCCGTCGCTAATCCTCAACTCCGGCGCCTGGCCGGAGGCCATGGGGGAAACCTTCTTGCAAGAGTATGGCGGCATCAAGGCGGAGCGCCTGGAGGGTAAGCGCAAGGCCAAGAAATTGACCAAAGGCACGCCGGAGCACGAGGAGGCGTCGACCCTGGATAGCGGCGGCAAAATTATGCTCAATGGCACCTTTGGCAAGACCTTGAGCGGCTTTAGCGTGCTATTTGCTCCAAAAATGGGCATTCAAACGACTGTGAGCGGCCAATTGTCCCTCCTCATGCTCATTGAATGGCATGAGCTTTACGGCATCCCCGTGATTTCTGCCAATACCGACGGCATCATTGTGAAATGCCCGCGGACCATGGTCCACGTGTCGGAGGCCTTGATTGCCGAATGGCAAAAGCGCACGGCCCTGGAAATGGAGACCGTGGAGTATTTAGCCGTCTACTCCAGGGACATTAACAATTACATTGCCATCAAGTCCAAATGGGACGAGGAGGCCAAGCAATGGACCCGGATCCCGGACGGGACCAAGCGCAAGGGGGAGTACGCCCCGACCTCCTTGATTATGAAGAAGTCCCCCGACCTTGAGATTTGCGCGGACGCGGTGGCGGAGTTCCTGGAGAAAGGCACGCCCGTGCTTTACACTATTTCCGCGTGCCGGGATTTGCGCAAGTTCGTGATTATCCAAAACGTGGCCGGCGGTGCTGTGAAAATGTGGGGCGAGGGGCCGCGGCATAAGCGCGTCATGGACATGGTGTCCACACTCCAGGCGCGGGGCTGGGTCAAAGAGGGTCGCCAATGGCGCCGCGGGGATATCCTGGCGCCGGCCGCCGTTGCGTATGAGCAATGCTTTGCGCCCCAAACGCCGGAGTATTTGGGCAAGGTGGTGCGCTGGTATTACAGCACCAAAGCGCCCGGCCCTATCGTCTACGCGACCAATGGCAATACCGTGTCCCTGTCCTATGGCGCCCGGCCGTGCATGACGTTGCCGGAGGAGTTCCCGGAAGATATCGACTATCAATGGTATGCCAACAAAGCGGAGGCCATGTTGCGCGACCTTGGTTACTACACGTTGGCTTAGTTAAATTATTTATCTAAACTCTAAGCCATACCAATCACGAGGAGTTGACGGTGCTAATTCTGGAGCCTGGCTTAATGGCCAATATGGAGGACGGGCACTTGCTTGCTAGCTTGCGCACGGAGCCTTCCATTATCCGCACGGCGGTGGAGCTGGATTTGATTGAGCGCATGGAGCGCCTGTTGGATGAATTGGAGGACCGCCCAACAGAGGGGGAAATGGAAAAACGGTACGAAAGTCTGCTTGAACAAAGCGAATTTAGGGCGCAATTGATTCAAGAAATAATCGAACTTTGCAACAAGCCTGGCAGCAAAAAAGACCTTGTTACCGCCATAAAAACGGCGCTTGGAAATAGCTACGTTGAACTTTGAAAGGAGTTTGCAATGGAATTCAAGACAGGCACCAAATTGACGTGCCGGGATACCGGGGCGGTGTTTATTATCACGGAGTCGACGGAAATTGTTACGCGGTACCGCAACGGGGCAATCCAAGGGGAATGCCACACGCCGTGGCTTGCGGAGCTTTTCGAGGTGGACGGGGAGCGAAAGGCCCCCCGCTCCGTGCTGGAGGTACAAGAGGGTGGGGACCATTACAAGAAGCTGGGGGCCTATCAGCCGTGGGAAGTTTTACGGGCATGGCTCACGCCGGAGGAGTTCCGCGGTTACATGAAAGGCACCGCCATTGCGTATTTGGCGCGGGAGCAAGACAAAGGGGGCGACCTCGATATCAAAAAGGCGACCCACACGCTCCAAGGGCTCATTGAGTTGGGGGTGTCCGATGGCCGCTAAGGAATCCGCCGCCATGGTCAAAGCCCGCAAGCTGGTCGTGGACAAGGGCTTGACGCCTTACGCCGCGGCCAAGGAATGCGGCTTGACCCGCTCCGCCATCTATATGGCACCCTGGTACAAGGAATGGAAGGCGGCCCAACAATCCCGCAACTGTAAGGACTACCCGCAATGAGTTGGCACGACCACCGCGGACACGTTCCGCCCAAACCGCCGGAGCCCACGAAATGAAGCCTGCGACCTTTCCCCGCACTATCCGCCAGGCGCTTGGCCCTTATGCGCGCCTTGAGCTGCACAAGCCGACGTCGCGCTGGCGTATTGCCGGCCGCGCGCTGGTCAAGGGTTGCGCCTACTTCGTGGCCGCCGTACTGGCTGGCGCCGCTTTCGGCTACTTCCTGGCTTTCGTGGAGCGCCTGTAACCATGCGCAAGACGCCGCACGTATGCAAGGCCGTGCAGTATAGCGACCAGATGGTTTGCCATGCGTGCGGCCTTTATTGGGACGTCAACGACCCGGAGCCGCCGGCCTGCCAGAAAGGTAAGCGGAAGGCGGCACCGATTGTCGTCGAGCCCTCGCCGCTACGTTTTCCGGAAGAGTTGCCCTCGGAGATTGAACGGGAAATGGTCAAGACCTACAAGGCGTCGGGAATGCGGGCGGCTTACCGCCTGCTCCTCGATAGACTCAGCCCCGATTAATCGTCGGAGTGCTGGGGTCGGCTTGCATTTTGCCCCGGTACCAAGAGGCAATGCCCAGGATAGGGGACACGACCGCAATGATGCCCGCCACGGCCGCCAGGATCCCCGGCAATTGCGCCAGGCCTTCCGCGCGGTTGTAAAGGATAGCCGCCCCGTAGGCCGCAAAGACCGTAAGCACGGACAGGACGACCGCCAATGCCACAGCAAAGCCGATGGCCGGGCGCCAGCCGTAGGTCGGCCAATGCTCCGACGCGGCCTCCGCTTGCATGGTCTTGTTTACGTCCCCAGCGGATTGCACGGCGGCGGCAATCTCCGCCTCGGCTTGATCCGTGGCCAGCTCTTGGAGCTTGACCCGTTGGTTGGCCTCAATTTGCGCCAGCTTGACCGCGGCGTCGGGGTTGGTCTGGAGCGCCTGGCTTACCGCGGACGGCGTGGGCTCCGTGCCCAGCGCGGACGCAATGAGGCCTCCGATAGCCCCGCCCGCTGGTCCGCCCAGGAGAGTGCCCAGGAGCGGGGCAGCCTTGGCCACGCTGGCCGCTATGTCTTTCCATTCCAAGCTCATGCCGGGTACTCCTTGAAAGGTAATTGGAAGTGCGGGCCGTCCTTGAAGGTGCGCCAATCGCCGCCCCATTCAATCGGCACCGAAAGCTCCGCCGCGGCTTTCTTAACCACGGCCGCGACCTTGGCGTACAAGGGCCAATCCCAGCGCACGGAGCCGCCGACGATGGCCCCCAGGTCGACCGCATGGCCGGTAATGTGGCGGCTGTTCATGGTCTTGGAGGCGCCGGCCGCGACCAGTTGCTCTTGGCGGGCTTTTGAGCGGACGCCCTCAAGGACAGCAAAGTCGACGTCGGTCAGCTCAATGGCACGCTTGACCACGGAAACTAGATCCGGGTGCACGCCGCTCAAGCAGTCCAGGGATTTTTGGCTAAGTGCAAAGCTCATTTAAGGTGCCTCAGCTTGTAAATGGCCTTTAGGTAAACGCCCTCAAGCTCTTGGAGAATGTTGTCGAGCGCGGGGAGCTTGCCGGTAACCTTGGCGCGATTCTCCGAAATCCACAGCATGTCGTCCTCCAGGCGCTTGAGGATATCTTTTACCTTGGGCTGGTCCAGCTCCACGCCGTCGACCAGATCAAATGCCCCTTGGTGGGCTTCGACCAGCTTGTCCAGGGCGTCCAATACGTCCTCATAAAAGGCGGCCAAGGTTTCGTGCCGGTAACCCGACGACTCTTTCCAGTGCGCCAAGTGCGCGGCGTTACGGGTGCAAAATACCCGACAAATAAGCTCCTCAATCATTTGGCGGCCTTTTTCTGCAGGGAGTCCAAGCGGGCCTCGATTGCGCGCTCAATAGAGAAAAGTAGACGCGTCGCCATGTGGCCGCCAACGCCGGCCGCCGCTGCGCAAATCCCGACGGGTTGGTCGATTGCTGCCAGTAGCATAAAGACCCCAAGACCAACAAAGCCGCTCGTGAAAATTTCTCCGACCAGCTCAACGATATTAAAGGCCCGTGTTTGGCCCCGTTTCACTTTGGCGTACCAGTTCACAACTCCACCTCCAAAAGCCATTCCGAGCGCCAGGAGCCACGTCGCCGCGCTCCATGTTGTTGGGTCTTTCTCGGGCATTGCTCCCCCTGATGAATGTTAAGCGACCAGAAATCCGCTAAATTGATGGAGTGATGGGCTGGCGACAATGTCCATAATCTTACCGCCAGTCCCGCCCCCGCATTGTACCTTTACGACGGCGGTATTGCCTTTGTCCATGTAGACCAAACCGGAAACCGTGGGGCTAAAAACGGCCGTCCCGGTAACCGTCGTGATATCTAAACCTTGTTGCAAAGTCTCGTTTGTGGTCACGATTTGCAAAAACGCATACGTCTGGTCGGTGCCCCCCTCGAGGCGCACCGTAGCATTAAGCTGGTAGAAACCGTCAGACGGTGCCGTAAAGGTGCCGGTCGTCGTGTCAAAATCTCCCCCGGCGTCGAAGCCCTCAACATCAAAAGGCACTTGGTATAAGGTGCCGTCCCCGGTCACGTTGCTGCGGAGCGTGTTATTGCGTGCGCTGAATGCCGACGTACCGCTTTGCTTGATGTTCTTGAAACCATTGTCCACCACGGGCTTGTCGGACACGTTGCCGGTTACCACGTTAAAATCACAGCCGACGTCGAGCTTTACCGACCCGGTGCTAAAGCCGCGGATTACGTTCCCGGTTACCGTATTCTTTTGGGAGGTGTTGGCACCATTGGCATACAAATGAATGCCGTAGGCGCCCCCGTCAATGATGGTGTTTCCGGTGATGGTGTTGTAAAAGCACCCGGCAAGGTTGTTTTGGGTTTTGATGCCCGGGAGGCTTGAGCCGGTGGCGGTGATTACGTTCCCGGTAATGCTATTAAGGTCCGCGCCATCCATGCCAATCGAGCCCACGCCGCCGGCGTTGCAGTTGCCGTCGAGCCGATTACCGCTCACCACGTTGCGGTAACAGGCATTGTCGATGGTGATGCCCTCAAAACCACTATTTCTAATGGTGTTATTGGCAATGATGTTATCCGTCGTTTTATTTTGTGCGATGCCCACTTCCGCGCAATCGGAAATGTAATTGTCATGCACCATATTGTATTGACAGGTCGTGGGCTGGCCGTCCAATCCAATACCGTGGCTATTCCCTTGGTAGATAAAGCAATCCTCCACCACGTTAAAAGATCCGGTGACAAAGATAATGGCCGCACGTCCATAAGTCGGGTACGGGTAGCCCGAGCGATTACCGTCGAAGTCGAGACCGGACACACGCGCGTAAGTGCCCGTAATGTTGACAATGTTGACGGGGGCGTAACGCTTTAGGACTGCGGAGCGCTCCCCAACCCAATCGACGCGATTGCTCAGCGTAGTGCTAGAGGTGACTTTGTAGGTGCCTCGAGGAAAGTAGACAGTGCCCTCCACGGCTTGGGCGGCCGTGTTTGCGCGCTGGATTGCCAAGGTGTCGTCGGTGCTACTGTCGCCCTTGGCGCCAAAGTCCGCTTTGACGTTAAAAACCTGGCTTTCCATCCAATCATGCAATGTGGTCGCCACAGCATTGGCGGCCGTGCGTTTTACAGCAACAAGGGCGTCGCCTTTTGCATTGTCCGAAGAATCGGCCAAATCTCCGCGGAGGGTGGAGATTGAAGTAACGGAGGACGTAAATACAACCAAGCGCCCCTTGGAATCGTAAATAGAAAGCGAGTAATCGTCGGAGCCCAAGTAGACGCGGGCCGGCGTGCCGTTGCGGACAATGTAGCCTCCGGACGTTTTCAAGGGTTGGGGGGCCGGCTGGGTACCCGCCTCGTCCCAATACACTTGCGTCGGGGCTGTAACTGGATTTTGGGAGACTGTGCCGACGTAAATGGTCCCGCCCTCCAAGGGCTTGCCGGTGGCGTCGAAAAATTGCTGATAGGGGGATGCCACTTGATACATTACAAGCTCCTCTTGGGATTAAGGGCGTCGTTGATTTTTGCCCGCATTTTACGGTCTTTCACGTTGCGCATAAGCATGCGGAGGCCGCTTGTCACGGGTAAAGGCATTCCGGCGGTACCGCTGATGGTCATATCTAGCGCGGCAAGCAATACGCTGGCGGTGTTGCTGGTGTTGATGGTGCCCGGGGGTGCCGTGAACAAAACTTTGGACAGGTCGTTGACCGCCCGCATTTGCTCAGCTCCGCGCTTGCCAAAGAGGTAATCCAGCTTGCCGTCGCTGTCCAGGCGTTTGATTGCCTTGTTGAGCGCGGCCGGGGAAATCATTTCATTCCCGTGGATATCTCGCTGCACATTCTTGGTCGCCTCGTCCCGGATATAGCGGACGGCCGCGCCTTGGATTTCCCGCCAGGCTTGCTTACCCTCCTCCCCGCCGGTTTGCAGCATCTTGCGGGCAAAGCGCATGTCGTCCAAGGATCCGCGGAAAACAATCCGGTCGAAAACATCCTCCAGGGCCACTTTACGGTCGGCCATGCCGCGCTTATTGTTGAGGAGGTCCGAAATCACAGCCCGGTTTTCGTATTGCTCTGCGTACTTGGCACGGAGCCCGCGCGCCTTTTGGTACAGCGGGCCGGCGGCCGGCTCCGTGGTGCCGTCAATCAGCTTTTTGAGGATGGTCGCGTCGCGGATTTCCGCCGGCTCAAAGCCGGTCGCCTGGCTGATTTCCCGACGCCAGGCCTCCATGGTTTTGACGTTGGTCGGGCGGGCCACAAGGGTGCCGTCGTCCAGCTTCTCCGCAATCCCCAACTTGATGGCGTATTGCTTAGCGTGGTCAGTCAGGGCCGTGGTTTTGAGGCCGGTCGGCTTGGTGTTGAGATAGTCGATAACGGAGGAGGTCAACGCCATGTCGCCTTCTCCAATGCTCACGGGGAGCCCGGGGTCGACCGGATTGAGAGATTCCGGGGACTTCTCTGCCTCCTTGTAGGCGACCCGCACCTCCGCTTTATCTCGAGCCGCGCGGGCCGTGAGCGCCTTGTCGACCGCAATCCCGATTGCGCGGGCGTCCGGGGCTTCCGCGCCGGTTTGGTCAATCCAGGCGTCAAAGGACTGGCGGACGGCTTTATGCTGTTCCGCGGCACGCTCACGGAGCGGCACGCCAAGCTCCGGATTTTTGGCGGCCTCCTGCTCAAAGCGCAATTGTTCAAAGTCCCGGGTCGCTTGGCCTTTGGTCAGCTCCACCGGCACCGGCAACTCCTGAGCCGCCGCGCGCCGCATGGTGGCAACGTCGGTGCCGGCCGCACCAGCGCTCCCCATGGTGCCGGGCGTGGGGGCCTCCGGGGCGCCGGTTACGGCTTGCTTCATCTTGCCGGCGACCTCTTGGACGGCTTGCGCGGCCTTGCTGGTCCCCTGGACAACGGGGGCGGCCACACGGGAAGCCCCCGCGCGGACAGCCGGCGCCGCGGCCCGGGTCGTCGCCCTTAGCATGCCCATTTCAGCTGTGAGGGGCATAACCGGGATAGTCTGGGACATGACGTCGCCAACGTTCTGTGCGTACTCCCGCCCAGTCTCAGTGCGTGGAGCGTAGGTCATGGCTTGCGCGCTCTTCATGGCCTCTTGCTCCACCATGTCGGCCGCTTGCCGGGTGCCAAAGGATCCGTCAAGGATGGATCGGGTAATGCCATTGGCGGCACCGCCAATCATGCCCACGGTACCGCTGGTCATGCCTGTGAGGAGGGTAAGCCCAGCCTCCCCGGCGCCGACCAGCCGTTGGCCCAATGTGGGCTCCGGCGCCCGCTGGATAATGCCTTGCTCCGTGGGCGGTTGCCAGTTGGGGTCGTTGGTGGGAATTTGGGAGGTCGATGTCGGCGGGAGCTTGACGAGACCCGCGGCCATGTCCGCCTCGAGGTCCGCGCGCTCTTTCTCGCTCATTTGCCCGGACGTGTACGCGTCGGTAATAGCCTCGGGAAGCATTACCGGCTCCGGCTTGCCCGTGGGGCTGGGAGTGGCTTGCCCGTTGAGCACGGCGCCGCGCGGGAGCATTACCAGCCCGCCTTTTACGTCCGCCTCAAAGTCCGCGGCCTCTTGCGGCGTCATCTTTCCGGATTTGTAGGCATCGTAGACGGCCGCGATGGATCCGGTCGACGCGGCTTGCATCTGGTTGGCCAAAGCGCGCTGGAAGGTGCTGCCGCCAGCCGGCTGGCCACCCTGAGCGATCTGCTGCTGGTCACCAACGACACGGGCCGCGTACGCACGAGTGCGCGGGCCCCAGTTGGAACGGTCCGTGCCACCGTGGTACTCGGCGACGGCTGCTTGCACGTTGCCCTTATTGCGGTCCAGACTGTCCTTGAGCAGACGGCCAGCAACTTCGGCCGCGTTCTCCGGGCTCAGGTATGGGTCGATGCCGTACTTGTCGATGGCGGCTTTGCGAGTCGACGGAATGATTTGAAAGACGGTCTTGGCGCCAGCTTCGCTGATCTGGTCGTGGTTGCTGCGCTCGCCCTTGGTGACAATGGCGGCCAGTAGGCCGTCGGGCAGGCCCAGCTTAGCTTCGGTGGCGGTCGCCAGGTCCGTCCAGTACGGATCCTTATAGTTGTTCGGAGTATTGGTTGCCATCACTGAGCCCCCGGTTGAGCCCACCGCATGTAGCTACGATTTGGCACCTGCTGTTGCCCCTGGATCGCCGCACGCTGGTTGACCTTGGCGTCCATGTAGGTGCGGGCAAAATCGGTAAACGTGGAGCCCGCCGGCACGTTGACGCCGTCAATGTTGATATCCGTTTTGGGTTTCCCCAGGTGGCCCACAGCGTTGACCCATTCTGCCTTGGCGTTTTCGGTCACGGCGGTGTATTGGTTCATTTTGGCCATGCCGCGGAGAAAGCTGGCCATGGTAGCGGAGTCCGCGGCATCCGGCGGAAAGCCTTTCATGGCGACTTGAATATCCTTATCGGACGCCGGACCCGGGGGCAGCATCTTGAGCGCTTGATTGTTGCGAAGGCGGGTATATTCCTGGCGCATTTGCGTCATGGCGTCCTGGTTGCCCGTGGCTTGCTTGAGCCATTCCCCGGCGGTGCTGAATGCACCATATCCGCCGCCTTGTTTCTCGATACGATTGGCCAGGTCCAGCATTTGCCCGGACGATTGGTCGGCGGCCACGCTGGCCACGGCTGAGTCGTTGATAAGTTTGCGGGCGCCATCGTCCAGCTGGCCGCCCTTCTGGTTGAGTTCGTACAGCTTTAGCTCCGTTTCGGATTGGAGCTTATCGCGGTCCAGACCAAGGCGCGCGGCACGCTCCCCGACTTGGCTGTCCAAGTTGCGGATTTCCGCCCCCTTGTAACGGTTCTCCAGGTCCAAGCGTTGCGGCGTATTGCGCGCCTCGTATTCCTTTTGGGTGGCGGTGGCGTCGCCTTGGCGGACTTCGCCCGGGAGCTTGGCCAGCGTGGAGAATGTGGAGGTGAACTTTTCCGGCCCAAGGATGGAGGACAGCATAAGGCCGACGGAGGTTTGAGCCGTGGCGGGATTCATGGCCACAAGTTGGGACATGGTGGAGGCGTTCTTGGCACCCTCCGCATCCCCGGCGTTGCGCGCGGCGGCGGCCTGTTCGTCCAAAAGTTGCTTGGCAATATCAGGCTTGCCGGCGTTGAGGGCCGCCAGCACTTGGGAGGCCTGGCCCAGCCGGGTTTGCTGTTGATCCTGGCTCATCATCGACCAAGTGTTTTTGAAGTGCTCAGCCAATGCCGGGTATTTGGTCGTGATGGTGGCAAAGTCCTTGGCCGTAGGGTTGGGGTTGTTGGCCAGCATACCCAAGTCCGCTTGCATTTGCTTTTGCTGCTCGAGGGCGTATTGCTTTTGCGCCAAGTCTTGCTGGCGTGCGGCGGCTTGGTCCATGGCGTTGCTGAGCTGGAAACCTGCTTGGACGCCCTGCAGCGCACCTTCAAAGGGGCTTTGCACGTTAATGCGATAGTCCATTGGTTGCATGTCAGAATTTCCCCATGAGTTTCATTGTGCCGAGCATCGAGGCGGTGTTAGCGATACCGCCCCACATCTGCGCGTTCGCCTGCCCAGATGCTAAGGCGGCTCCGGCTTGGGCTGCTCCCTGCTGTCCGAGAGCATTGATGATCTGGTTGGATGAATTTTGCCCAGCGTTACCAACACCGGCCGCGGCATTCTGTCCGATGCTGGTGATACCTCCGAGATTGCTGTATTGCTGCTGGATCAGCTGACTCAGCAACTGCGGCCGGAACTGGGCAAGAGCTGCTTGGGTGTTTCCACCGCGGAGCCCTCCTGTAGCGCTAGCATTCTGGAGGATAGCGTTCTCCCCTTGCTGCGAGAGAGCCGCCATCTGCGGGCTACCAGAGATGGCGCCGATCGCTTTCTGCTGCTCGTCAGCGCCGTTAAGGCCGAGGAGATTCTGCTGCGCCGTCAGCGCACCCGTTCCTGCCTGAGTATAAGGCTTGAGGAGATCCTGAATAGCGTTGAATTGGCGGCGAGATTCGCTGATCTGAGCAGCGCTGGCATTCCCCTGCGCTTGCGCTGCCGAGTCTGCGGCATCGGATGCCGATTGGCTGGCCATGTATCCACCGACGATGGTGGCGCCGGCAACGGCGACCATTCCCCATGTCATTTCAATACCTCCGACGAATTGGGAGCGGAAAGCTCGAGGGTTTCCGGCTCAATATGCTCCGCCTCAATTACCTGCAAATCCTGAGTGTCGGACTGATTAAGGTGGACCGTTACAAATTGGGTATCCTCGATCGCAAGCACGACCCGCTTTACCCCCGGCTGAGAAATGGAAATGTGGCCGGCATCCACGATCATGCGGCCAAATTCGCTAATTACTTCCGCGCGGCCCTTGAGCACGAGGAGGAAATGGGCGTGCTTATGTGTCTTGCCGACCATGAGCATACCAGCCGGCACGATAAGCTCCCGGAGGTACATACCGGGCGCAAAGAAGTGTCGCGGCTCCGGTTGGTCACATTGAATCGGAAGCATTGCATTTTGGAGCTTTACGATTTGCTCCCGCGTGGGCGAGGCGGCTGGCGTTGCGTCGGCGGTAAGCTCGTGGGAATCTTTGGCGACCAACATTCTCATCTCCTTTTCAGGGTAAGAGCCGCTGGCCGCTCGTTTCGCTCAGCTATTGGCGGGAATCATATCACGTAATTTCACGCCCCGTCGCGCTAATGGTCAGGGCGGTCGCTGTTCCGGCCAGGGTGCTGATAAAGCCGCCGGCCTCCAAGGATTGGCCGACCAGCTCCGGGCAATTGTAGGTCTCCCCTGCAGCAATCGACTTGGCGCTCAATACGCAATTGGACGCGGCGGCCGCACCCCCGGAGGCCACAAGGTTGGCGGAGAAAGTCACAGGGGCTCCGGTTGTATTGGTAACCGTGAACTTATCAATCACGGTTTTGCAATTTGTGGCCGTGTACTGGGTTGTTTGGGCGTTTTCCGCTTGCTTGCGGGGAATGATATTTTTGACGGTAATCATGGTGGTTTCCTTTACCAAGCTGGGATATAGCGGGTTGTTCCGTTATCGCTAATCGGGATCCATTTCGTCGGGTTGCCGGCGACGGGGGCGTTTGCCAAGGTACCCGCCGCAACTCCGGCTCCGTTGGTGAAAGCGGTATAGGTCCGGAGCATAACCGCGCTATTGATGGAAAGCGACCCGTTGACTTGCAATTTCTCGTCGCCAGCCGTGGGCGTGGCATTGCCGATTTGCGTAGTCCCGTTAAAGTAGTTACGAGCAGTTCCATTGGCGTAGTAGTTCCAAGTGTTGGCAGCAATGGCCATGTCTGAGTAATAGCCGTAATTGTTCGTGGCTCTGGTCAGACCGACTGCGTAGAATCCATATTCGCTTGCGATTGTTGATCCAGCGCCCTTAGCTGGTGGTTGTACTTTGTAGTGAGAAAGTTCTGGCAGAGTGAATGCCGCCGCCGCCGTGGTCAACTCACTATGGGACCCGATGTACCATGCTGTGACGTTAGCAGGAATGGTGATGGAGTTACCGTAGGAGCGCCCGACCGTTCCCGTCTGCGGAGCCGCTCCAGCTACAGTAACGATGTTGTTGGCACTTGGCGCTGCTCCCAGGCCGATCCGGGTCGCGCGGAGGTCCGTAAATGTGCCGGCTGCTGCTACTGTTCCGCCAATGACGGTGCCGTCGATAGTCCCACCGGTAATCTTCACGCTGTTCGGATCGGTAAGCCCTGCGGCCACAGGTTGCTGCGGAGGAAGGTAAAGATCCAAGACGCTTGAAAAATCCGTCGGCGGCCCATAACTGTCTCCGGAGCTTGCCTGGTCTGATGGCGGCATGTATTGGTCCGCCGCCGTTTGCTCAAAAGCTGGCGCAAGTAACAGGCGGGCCAATTGATCCGCCACGAGGGCCAAAGTCGCTAGAGCCTCCCCGGCCTGTTGTTGAGCTTGACCCGCGGACATTTCCACGTCCTGGAGGCTTGAGGGTAAGCCGCTAGCCACAGCTGCAAAAAGATCCTCAAAGGCTTTGATGGCTTGCGGATTGGGTAGGAATTGCGCCAGCTGAGCGCGGTTTAGGCGACTAGACATTTAGCGGCTCCAAGCGCGCCTCAAGGCGGGCAAAGGACAAGAAAGCGTCGGAGTTGCCGCGGAATTTCTGGACCCGCCAATTTCTGAGCGCTCCTTGCTGGAGCCAGTTAAGACGCACGTTACGCTCCCCTTGCTTGCCGGCCCGCTTGGGGCGTTCCTGGCTCCACGTTTCCCCATCCTTGGAGTAGGACGTCCACACCACGGGGTCGGCGTCAGAGTCGACCCTACCCGTGAGCGTGACCAGCTCCAGCTCATGGAGGATGGCGCCGCGCCCCTCGTTGTAAAGCACGGCGGTGCCAAACTCCCAGCCGACCGCTTGCCCGTAATGGTAGCTATTGGCGTCCGTAAGGTAGCCGTAAGCTCCCGTGACAGGATCCCCGACCAGCCATTTGTCGTAACACCAAACCAGCCCGCGCGCCCGGTAGCGCTCCCGCGTGGCTGTACCGCTATCCAAGGTGAACCAAACCGGCTCCTGGAGCACGGCGGACGCGGCGGCGTCATACACCAATGTTTGGTCGGTAAGGTGCACGTAAAGGAATTGGTGCCCGTCATCGACACGAGACTCAACCACGCAATTTTGTGCAAGCCACGCGCTGTCGTAGCCCTTTAGGAGCTGGTCGACCTCTCGGGTCGAAATCTTTTGGGAGTTCCCGTTGATGGCGAGATATACCGCCAAGGGCTCATTTTTCCCGCTTCCGACAAAGGCGACCGTGTCCATGAAAACGCAAGCCGCCCGGCGGCCAATAGCGCCTCGAGACACAAAAGCCCCCGGGATCCGCTCAAAGGGGAAAAAATTTCCGCCGACGTTGCTGTACGCCTCAATGCTGTAGCGGCCGACGGCGTAAGGCTCATTTCGGATTTTTAGAAGGCGTTGGATTGGATCCGGATCCGCTTCCGCGCTCCCGTATTTGAGCGGATTGACGGAAAACGGATCCGTCAGTTCCGTAACGACCAAGCTCGTGCCGTCCGTTGTCAGGAAGTAGCCGTCGACCCAAATCAAGTCGTAGACGGCCCCTAAGTCCTCGTCAACCACGCGGTCCAAGCTGGTGCCGTTCCAATACCACAATTGACCTTCAGAGCACAGGGCCAGGCGGTCAAAGCTGTAATCCATGCCGACGAGATTTGAGCCGCCAATGTCCTGGATTACAGCCAATCCGCCATCCGACTCCACCCGCACAAACTTGGAGCCCATTACCCGATAACATTGCCCGTCCCAATTGATACCGCCGCGGTCGGCCCCGGGACCAAGGCCGTATTGCACGATACCGTCGGCCGGGCGCAAATAGCCCTCCGAAATCCCCTGAGTTTTTGGCACCGGCACCAGATTACGCGGGTAAGAGGTCCGAAAGTCGACCGACTCATCCGCATAGATGCCGTTGAGGATTGGGATTTGCATGGCTTAGGTACCAGCTTCGCCCGGCTGAAAGTGCATAACCGTGGTGGTCGAGTCCGCCAGGTAGGCGATGGAATCATGGTCCAAAGGCTTTTCAATTACCAGCACGGAGCCGGCACCGCCGGAGACCGCGACCGGGGTCTCGCCATTGGTGCACAGCTTTCCCGGCTCGTCGGAGGCCTTGAAGGTTACGAAATAGCCCAGCACGGCACCTTGGTTGACCACGCGGATGGCGCGATTACCGGCGCCGCATGTGATGGTCGCGGAGGTGGTGGAGGCGGTGACCTTTTGATTCTTGCCGCGCGCTGGTTGGAAGGGGGAAGTGGACGACATGCTGTTCTCCTTTTAGCCTACGCGGTACCAAGTTCCGGTAACGCTATCGAAACGGAGGCGGAAATAGGCATTTGCCGCCAAGGTGGTGGGGGCGCCGGTCACGGTAGCGCCGTTGCCGTTGATTGTCAGAGCGGTAACAGACTGTGTGCAGTTAACCAAAATCTCTTGGCGGTCGACGCAATTGGCCAAAGCCGGGAGCTTGATTGTACCCGCCGCAAAGCCTCCCGTGGGGGTCAGGATAAGCCAAACATTGTCGGAATCGTCATTGACTTGGACAGTAAAGCCCGTCGCGCTGGGGGCGGCATACTGCGAAACCTTGTCGTCCGCCACGGTGATGGTTGACCGGACATATTCCGCCAGGACGCTGAGGGAGGCTTTGCGGGCATCCCCATTGCTCGAGGAATACACCGGCAAAAGGTCGCCCGCGGTCAGGGTGTCGACGGCGTTCAGTTGGTTAATGGATGGCACGGGCGCCTCCTTTATTCAAAGTCAATCGGGCCATCGGTACCAGCCAAAACCGGATCCGTGGGCGTGTTACAAAACGGCGTCGTCGTATTGCGCCAAGGCTTGGTGCCGGCGCCGCGCGGCAAGGTGTTGGGCATTTGCCGCTCCGGAATTGGGGGCATTACTTGATTGGCCATATTGCTATAAGCCATATCCGCAAATGCCTTGGTTTCCGGGGCAACGGTCTTTCCAAACGAAGGGGCAAGGCGCACAGCCAAGCCAAGGTAAATTGCCTCGTTGGCAAAATCCGGCACGCCCGTGTCGACGTCAATATCGCTGTCTTGGGGGCTGGACGGCAACGGATACCCAATGCGGATGCCGTTTGAATTCCAGCCGGCGACCATGGCATCCATGCGACGGAGGGCACTTTGCAATTGCTCCGGCGTCAGGTCAAACACATAGGCCGCCAAGCCGATTTCCTCAAAGGCTTGGGTGACAAATTGTCGTTTGGTCCAGCCCATGGCTTACGCTCCGGCTTGCTGCAGGGCCAGGGCCGCGGCGTCCTCGAGGAGCTTGGCGTCGATCATTTCACCCAGCTTCTTGGAGGCCGTGTTGGGGCCAAACGTAAGGCCCAGCTCCTTGGCCTTGGCAATCAGTTCGTCGCGCGTGGGCGGGGCGTTGTCGTCCGGCACCTTGGGGGCTTGGCTGGCCTCTAGCGCGGCCGGCGTGGTCAGGTGCCAGCCGTCAGCAATGGCGGCCTCCAATTCGCCCTCAGCGTCCGCGTCGACCACGATGGTGTCGAAGTGGCCGCCGTGGATTTCGTGCGGGCCGGGGCACTTGTAAAGCATGGTTGCGTTTTTCATTGCGCAATCTCCAAAAAGCCCCGGGGAGGTTAAGCCCCGGGGCCGTCGGTTAGACCTGGCTAAACAGGATAATTCCGGACATTTCCGGTTGCTTGTTCACGACCCCGAAAAGAGTATCCAAACGATACTTGGTTTTCATGGTGTTGATGTCGTAAAACTTTTGCATTACCAGCTCAATGCCTTGGTCGGTGCTGGCGCGCATTACGGCGGTGCCGGCGTCCTCCGGGACAGCATAACGGCCCGGCAGAAGCTCGAGCGCGTCTTTTTGCCAGAAGGGATTGACGTAGGCCGCGGCGGTATTCAGCCAGGTAATGGCCGCACCGTTGGCCGGCGTAGCGGTCACATTCTGGTATTCCGCCTCAGCGTCGGTCGAGCCGCCGTTGGAAATGATCGGCGGGGAGATTTGGACCACACCGGAGCCACCGCCGCCGGAAACGATGGCGGTAACGCGGAAAGTCTTGAGCTGGCCCGTGTCGCCCTTGGTAATGTGGTGGCAAGCGTTGACGCCAGCAATCGTGAAGCAATCCCCGACCTTGACGGTACCGGAGGTAACGTCAATGGTCAGGTTTTGGTAACGGTTGTCGACGTTGCTCACTTCGCCAGTGCCGGCGGTGCTGGTCGCCTTGGGGGTGTAATACTGGTTTGCCCCGTTAACGGTGACAGTCACACCGGCCGCCGCGGTCAGGCGGTTGGCATAGTCCAGCTTGAAGGTTTCAAAGCCGGACACGTTGCCCACATAGGCCTTTTCGTAAGCGGTAACCGGCTTGCCGTTCATGGTGCCGCGGCCCGCCAGGTTGCTGGCCATGTTATTGTAATCACGGGACGAGAAAGCCGCAAAGCGGTCGAAGGCTTGGACGCCTTGCTCGTTCATGATTGCATCCATGAGGGCCACGTCATCAAAGCCCGTGGCGGCGGTGGTGCGCTTGACGACCAGCGTACCTTGTTGAGCGGCCACATTCATGAGCGCGACATTGATATCGCTGGCCAGCTTTTGCTTACCAGCCTCGCCCAAGCGTTGCTCCTGGAGCGCGTCGCGGAGTTCCTTGGCGGTCAGGGTCCAGGGCACGGACTTGGAGAAACCCAAGGTCGCCGGGACGGACAATTGCACGTAGTCCTTAAAGTTCGACGTCATGTCGGTGCCGGTGAACGATTGGGCGACGTAGGGTTGCGGGCGCCAGATCGTGTCGGACGCTCGTTCCATGGTCAGGCTGTCAGTGTTGTACACCGACGCCGCACGGGACAGCACCAAAGCATCCTGGAAGCCCTCGAGAATGTTCTCGAAAGCAATCCGCTCCTCCTTGTTGAAGGCGTTGGCGCCCAGGATCATGCCTTGCTTGTGCATGTGCATGAAAAGTTTTTGGTGGAGCACTTCGCCCGCCCAAACGACCATGGCCAGGGCGTACACCTTGGCGGCCGTCAGCTTGTTGAGAATTGCATTCATTACTGAAAATCTCCTATCGGATTGAGGATTGGTTACGCCTGGCGCTTTTGCCGTTTGTACGCGGTGACTTTGGTATAGTCCCCGGTCTTTTCGGCCTCAGCGCGGAGGCGGTCAAGGGTTGAGTCTACCGCACCCGCTTTGGATCCAGTTCCCTGAATAACCTTTTCGGGCGGCGGTGCGGCCTTGCGGTTGGTAACTTTCAATTGTGTCTCCAGTTTGGCGACCGCAAAGGCGTACTTTACGGGGTCAGTAATGGCGCTCAGTTCCTTGAGCTTTTGAGGATTCTTACCCAGCGCGTAAACCACGAGTTCCGGACGCTCCGCCCCCTGCAGGATTACTCCTTGCTGGGTCGGGCTCAGGGCGCTTTGCACGGTGGCTTCCGCATCGTCAAAGTCTTGGACCTTGAGCTTTGCTTTAGCCTCCCCGTAGGCCGTAACCTTGGCGCTCCACGCATCTTGCGCGGCCTTGGCGTCGGATTGTGTCCGCGCCTCCTCCTCGTCAACTTTGCGCTTGCGCTCGTGCCAGGCGTCCAGGGCCGCGGAAAACTTCTCCTCGTCATAGTCGATATCCGGATCCTTTAGGGTCGGCTTAGGACCAAGCACGGTCGCCTTTTGGGCGGGCGCGCTCGAGGCCTTTAGCTGTTCCTCCAGTTCCCGGTTACGCTTGACCAAATCCCGGTGATTCTTGCGCAGTTCCCGCACCCATTCCGGCGCTTGGGCTGTTTCATCCTCCGGAGGCGGCGAACCCTCCCCGATGGTTACGACAACATCCTCGTCGGCGTCCTCGTTGCCCTGGCCTTCATCGTCCCCGGCGGCGGTCCCGGTGGTTTCTTCGCCCGTTTGGTCGTCCTGGCTGGTCTCAATTTCAACGCCATCCTCGCCCGGTTCGACCGCGCAAAGGATAAGGCCTTGCCGCACCTGATAGCGGAAAAGCGCCTTGTGGACGCTCAGCCCGGCCCGGTACAGTAGCCTTTTAAGGATTGCCGTTACTGCCTTTTTCTTCATGGTTGACCCCATTCAAAACTCACCCGATAGAAGCGGCCGGGCGGGCGCCGTTATGAAATATTACCCGATTCTTTGAGGTTGACCCAAGGTTTCCGCGGCTTGCATCAATTGGGCGCGTTGGTCCAATTCAATCCCGGCCAAAGTCTCCATGGTCTTGGCCTCCGACTCCCGGGCCTTGTTGATTGTCAGGACGGTATCAGCGCGGGCTTTCACGGCTTCCGCGGACGCCTGGTCGGCGGATGCCTTGAGGAATTCCGCATTAGGATCCGGCGGCATATTGGCGGCCTCTTGGGTCAGCTCCTTGGCCTCCTCGTCCGTCGGTTTCACGACGCCCATTTTGATTAGCTTGTTGCGGAAATAGCCGCGCACCTCGCCAATGCCCTCCCCTTCCATATTCATCATGGCCATGGCGCCAAGCACCTGGAGGGTTTCTTGGTCTTGGGTAATGGCCATCATGCCCGTGAGGGAGCGGACGGTGCTTTGCTTCTTGCTGGCGCTCGAGGGACCGACGTCGACCGCAACGTCAAAGGAGGCGTCCGACAAATCGTTTTCATACTCAACGGCCCCGGCTTCCCCGGTAACCGGCCGCATGAGTTCGACTTGCCCCACTTCACCTTGCACGCCGACGCCTTTCATCTTGCGCCCCTCCTCGACCAAAATGTCTTTGGCGATGGATAGCCACACCTCACCGGAGCGCTTGATTGCCTTGGCCATGTTGGAGACATAGATAAAGGTTTGCATGTCCAGCTTGTTTTGGATCAACTCCACGGCCTTGCCGCTGATATTGGGCTGGAGCTGTTCCCCGGCTTGTTGATTGCCCAAAACGTCCTGCATATCTTGCTCAGTAACCTGCAGCAAGGCGGCCATTGCCGGCGGAATGTCCGGGGCTTTGGTGTAGCTTTGCGGGCCGATGGCCGCCGGGTTGCCGTTTGGGTCGGTTAGCTGATTGACGAGGAGATAGGGGAAATTCTTGATGTTATCGTCGGCCCACATTTGCTGATGGCCGCTGATTTGCTCCGGCGTAAAAATGGGCTTTTCGATTGCGGAATAGGCGGCATATTCCCCCAGCTTGGACAGCTGCATATTCTTGAGCCGCTGGGGATCCTTAGCCAAGCGTACGTGGCCCATACAGCGCTCCACGTTATCCACAAACCAGCGTTTCCCGTAGACCGGAATGATCGGGATGCACTTCCCGGCAATGATGCCGCAATCCTCGAGCACCTTGGACCCGCTCATGATGTACTTGTGGACCTGGCGGGTCTTGATTTTCTTTTGGCGCACTTCGCGCCAGCCCGTGGCCGCCAAGGTCTCCTCCAAGTCCTCGTCGGCTTCCAGCTCAGCGTCGCGCACCTTACGCTCCGTACCGTCCAGGCCGCGGTAAAAATGGAGGGTTTCGGTCGTGTCCTCCACGCGGTAAAGCTCCGCCACATAGACGACGTCGGGCGTCAGCCAGTCAAAGGCGCGTTGGTGGATTTGCTTGGGCCAGGAGGCCGGGTCGTCGCCCCATTCCTCCTTGTAGGCGTCCAGCGTCATGGCCGTGAGCACATAGCAGGAGCGCGCGTCGGCCTTGTCTTGGCGCTTGGCGTTGAGGTCAAAGAAAACGGAGCTGTCGGCGTCAAAGATTGGCTCAATGCGCACGCGCTGGCGGTCCTCGTCCTCGTCCTCGTCGTCCTCATAGACCGTGCGCAAGCGCCAGGCGCCAAAGCCGCCCCCGACCGCCTCCTCGAAAGCGTTGTCGTAAGCCTCCTCCGCGGTGCTGTCCTGCTCGTCCGCGCGGTACAGGCTGGCGCAAGTATCCGCCAACTCCTCCCGGTCCCCGCCGGCCTTGCTCACGAAATTGACGGTAATGCGGTTATTCCGATACTCGTTAATGATCCGGATTACCGCCAAGTGGATTTTGTTGACCTCAAAGCGGGGCTTATTCTCAAACTGTTGCCCCAACGGCCCCTCCCATTGCGCCCCGGCAATGGAATAAAAGCGGCGATCCTGGAGGCATTGCAAGCGCTCGTCGCGGAGGGCTGTTTGGATGCTGTCAAATTCCCGCAAGGCCTCGTCGTGCACCCGGGCTAAGCGCTCCTCTTTGGTCAATCGTGCCATGATCTTTAGGCCTTTCGGTTGAAATGGTTGGTCGACGCCACGGGGGCGGCGTTAATTTGGGGCTTATCGTAACGGATTGGCCACTCATAGTCGACGCAATAGCCGACGGCGGTGGTTATGTGTTGGAATTCGCTATCCTCCTCGAGAAAGGTCGACCCCTTCTTGATTTGGACCGTCGCAAAGCCTTTGTGCACATACTTGGCACGCTCAGGATTGACGAATAAAGAAGTCTCCCCGGCGGCGTTGCGGATCTTGGCGCGGACGGCGTTTTGCCTGTCCTTGATGGCCGGCGCCGCGGACTTTACCCGCCGCTCTACCTCCCAGCCATTGGCCCGCAATACTTGCTCCATTTCGGTGTAATCGCTGGCGTGCCCATGCTTCTCCCCAGCCCGACCGGCCGGATCCCCGTAAATTATGACGTTGCGGTTTAGGTGGTGTTTGTAGCGCTCCACGAATTCAAGCGCGCTTTGGCGTGCGACCGCGGACTGCAACACAATCTCGTCCAGGACGTAAAAGGCATTGCCCCGGCGGACGCCCACGCCGGACGACATGGGGGTGAAGTTGAAATCGTGGTGCCACATGATTTGCTCATGCGGGCCAATGGTCTCCGCGGTGTAATTGTGCGGCCCGTAATCCTCGTACACCCGGCCGCTGGCGGTCTCAAAACTGGCCTCGTATTCCTGGCGGTATTGCCGCGGAGACATGCGGCGGCGGGCGGCCTCAATGACGTCGGCGGGGAGGATATCCGAGCTTTTCCACGTGTAGAGCTTCCAATCCGGGTCGCCGGCCGTGCGGGCATATTCCGCCATGTCAAAGTAATGATTGATGCCGTCGGGCACACCAATGAGCCAGCACCATGCGCGATAGTCCGGCCGCCGCGGGTCGACTGTGTCCAGGGCCGGGCTAATGTTCTCCGGCCAAGCGTGGTCGTGGACGTCCGCAATCTCATCAATTATGCCCCCGGTCCAGATAATCCCCTCCATGCGCTGGGGCTGGTCCAGGCCGACAAGACTGATGGTTGACCCATTGGGGAATTGGATTATCAACTCCGTTTCCCGGGGCTTTTCGGGGAGCACTGAGGAAAAAGCCAGGCGCTTAAGGTCATTCCAATAAATCCGCTTGACCTGATCCCGGGTCGGCGCCGCGACGAAATACGCGCCAGGCTCCCGCATGGCCTCCCGGACGACGTAACGTTTGGCCCGCTCAGTCTTACCGGAGCGGCGGCCGGCCGGCACTACCTTAAACCGGACCCGGTCGTTGACGAGGGCCGTTTGCGTCGGGTGCTCCGTGAGCGGGTACCAACGGGCAATGTCTTGAGCGTGCGCCGGGCTTATCGTCATGCGGGCAATTCCTCGAGCACCACGTCGCCCCCGGTGCCATTGTCAAAGGCCATAGCCAGGCGCACGGCCTCCTCCGCGGTCTTACCCAAGGCCATGGCGGCCAGTGCATAGTCGCGCCCGGATCCCACAGCATGGAAGCCCCGGGAGCACGGGAAAAAGCCGCCGGTAACGTGGCGCCAAATGCGCCCGGAGGCGTCCGCCAGCATGATAGCTGGGTCATTGCGGCCGGCGTCAAAGTCCGGGTAACCGTAGGCCAAAACGTGCTCGAGGTCCAATTGGCAAACCTGAGCCCACCAAGCCTTAATGGCCCCATTATGTCCGGCTGTGCCCGCCAGGAAATCAGGGCCGCGGAGGATCTTGTCGCGGACCTCCTCTTTCATTCCCCAAGCGTCCGTCGCTAGGGTGTCCGCGGCCATCGTGTGGCCATCAAAGGCAACGGTCGTCATCATTCCACCCACTTGAGAGGGCGGCGCACATAGAGCGCGGAAAGCCGGATATCCGGCGCCAAGGGGTTGCCGACCACGAGTGCCGCGGCTTGCGCAATGGGCGTCGGGCGGGCCACTTGCTCCATGGTAAGGCGGTCGACAAAGCGCTGCCCAGCGTGTGCAATGCGGTCACGCGGTACGCCAAGCACAACGCGGCCGGAGGGTAGGGAAATGGGGAATTCTTGCACGGGATCCTCACACGGGTAATTTATCAGCCAACGCCTTGAGGGCGTCCGCAATGGGCACGTCGGCGCCCGGATTCTTGGGCTTTTCCTCAAACATTCCGAGATAGCGCGCCAGGTTGGTCAACGCCGCGTCCTGGTCCCGGGTCAGGAGCTTAAAGCCGTCCTTGGTCTTTTGGAGCCCGGCGTAGAGCTTGCGCGCGGCCGGAGATAGCTTGCGGGTGTCGTGGATATGGGCGCGCTCCCAGCCCTGGCCATGGCACTCCGGGCAATCGGGAGCCGGCGGCCGGTTGGCATCAAACCCAAAGCCACCCATGCCGTCGGGGGCGGGCTTCCCGGACTCCACGGCTTGGTCGACCGCGCGGGCGTATTCCGCCTCCGTCCATTGGTATTGATGCCCAAAGCCGTAGCAATGACGACAGCATTCCCGGCGGAGTTCGACCAGCTCGTTGACGTCGACGTTGGCAATCTCCCACCAACGACGCAAGATTGCCTCGACCGTAATCTCGCTCCGAATGCGGCAATTCTCCTGGTGCTCAGCAATTGCGGCCTTGATGTTAGCTTTTGCCAGCAAGCGCGCCCCCGTCGTCCTAGCCGACCGCTCAGAGTAGCCCGCACGGATAGCGGCCTGCGTCGCGTTGTAATCGACGCAATACTCTGTTACGAAAAGGAATTCTTGAGGGCTCATGGTTCGCAAGTCTAACGCCTGGCGCCCACAGCGGCAACCACAACGGGGCGCGGCTCCTGCTACCTCGACCCCATACCCTGAAACCCCGGGCCATAAATTAGCCAAACATTACGGGGTGGGTAACGTAACTCCTTGTTTACTCTATGTTTACTCTCTAATTACCCCTCTACCCCTTAAAAAGACATAAAGCTGTAGACATTACGTCATAATACAATATAGATATCTATGTCTAAATAACGCTGTTTACCGTAAAGGACTTGGAGCGCGCGGGGGTGTCGTTGTCGGGGTAGGAAAATCTATACAAAGCTCCCCGTTTACGTGTAGAATATAGATTTTTGGAGGGTAAACCATGGAAAGAAAGGAAGCGGCGGCGGCCGGTCTTAAGAAGTACAACACGGGCCGACCGTGCAAGCATGGCCACAAGGCCGACCGCTATGTGGATTCCGGCGCCTGTTCTGATTGTTTGAAAAATATGGTCGCCGTTAAATATGCGTCGTCGGCGGAGCAACGTGAACAAATCGCCAACAAAACCAAACTGATTTTTCTGTTTACTCAACTCTCCGGGCTCCCAGCAATCAAGACTATGGTCGACGCGTTGGTTATCGCCAGGCTCCCGGGAGTGGATCCGGAGGCGGTCAATCCCGTGCCGTATTGGCAAAAGCAAGTGTCGAGGCTTACTTATCAAATCAAAGTGCGGGTGCCGCTCGAGGACGTGGAGGCCACTTACGCCGCCGGCCGCCTCATGCTGGAGCCGGAGGCATTGAAATGAATAACTCGACTTTTGTATCAGCGGAGCAATTGGCCAGCGTGTTTGCTGGATGCTCCTTCAAACTGTCCACCATGCGCGTCATTCTTCCGGACGGTACCCCCGTAAACCGGGCTCAATTCAAAGTGCTATATGGTGGTTACACCTACGCCCTTGACTGCAACAATGAGCGCACGACCCGCGATGCCTGGCGGGCCTTTACGGAAAATCACGCATTCCGCCCGCCTTTTGTTAACGCTTAAAGCCTCGTGTCCAGGCCGGGGTCAGCTCACGGTCGACGCCGTTGCGGGCGGTGGCCAGGAGAAAGCCAAGCAACTCCCACACCTTGCGCTTTACCTTCTCGAGCGCGTAATGCTCCCCAAGCGCATGGTCGTAGTTGGCCGGATCCACACAGGCGGAGTCCTCCACGATAGTAAAGCCGTTGGCCAGCTTTGCCAGCACGACGCTATGGTTGCCCATGCGGGTGCCCTCGTGGCCAAGGATAAAGGCGTCGACCATTTCCTCAGTGATACGGGAGGGGTCGTTGCCTTGCGCCAGGTAAGCCGCCTCAAAGGTGTCCTTGGGGCTCCAGCTCGTGTAACCGTCCGGGTATTTGACGGCATAGCCCGGGGCGCCGTCCTTGTCTTGCGGCCAGGCCATTACCTGTTTGGTGCCAATATAAAATTGCGTCATGCTCACAGCTCCTAGAAAAAGCCGCCCGGAGGCGGCAAGGTTGGTTAATTTACGTTTCCTCAACTACGGTAGCTGGCCACGCCTCGAAGTGAGCCAGCACGAGCCCTAAGGCGGCCGTGTACTCCTTGGCGTGGACGTTGCCATCGTGGGTCGCCTCCAGTTTCTCCCGGAATTGCTCCACGGTACCGAAGAAACAGCCGGCGCGAAGGTAGACGCCCTTTTCAGTGAGGAATGCCGTCAGAACGTCTTGCCGTGAACCGATTGGGCCGACCGCAAAATACGGTCGACCGCCCGTCAGTTTACCCGCGTCCCCAAGGTCCGCGCTGCGAAGGTTCGCGCCGTAAAGGTTCGCGCGGTAAAGGTCCGCGCCGTAAAGGTCCGCGCCGCAAAGGTCCGCGCCGTAAAGGTTCGCGCCGTAAAGGTCCGCGCCGCAAAGGTTCGCGCCGTAAAGGTTCGCGCTGCGAAGGTCCGCG
>ERZ869929.331-NODE-331-length-31878-cov-143.442447_pt1 | contig 31878 bp, 55 predicted proteins | sample MGYA00579312_ERZ869929 | MGnify/ENA primary metagenome ERZ869929 (study PRJEB32216, sample SAMN09231818) | wastewater metagenome | place: USA: Maryland | collected 2016-08-09 | study: EMG produced TPA metagenomics assembly of the PRJNA472060 data set (Reclaimed... | reverse complement strand
CGCTCTTCCGATCTTGCATATGCGCATTGTCGCGAAATTCCCGATTTGGTAAAACCGTTGTTTTACGTGGATTTTGCTAGGGTTTGATTTATGTCCGATTTACAAATTGAAACCGTAAAAATAAACGCGCTAATGCCAGACCCAAACAATGCGCGAAAGCACGATGCCAAAAATTTAGATGCAATCGCTGGTTCGCTAAAACTATTCGGCCAGCGCAAGCCGATTGTTGTTACGCCTGACAACGTTGTTGTTGCTGGCAATGGAACTTTGGAAGCCGCTAAACAATTAGGTTGGGATGAAATCGTTGTAGCTAGAACACCGCGAGGTTGGACTTGGGAACAGATAAAAGCATTTGCACTTGCAGACAATCGCACAGCCGAACTTGCCGAATGGGACAGCGCAGTATTAGCAGACCAGTTACTTGAACTGGATGCAGTTGGTTGGGATTTAGCAGAATTTGGATTCGAGCCATTACAACCTCCAATTAATCCAGAACTTTTAGAGGAGGATGAAATTCCAAGTGCGCCAGTTGATGCAATTTCTAAAATTGGCGATGTTTGGTTGCTTGGTGAACATCGAGTAATGTGCGGCGATTCTACAAATATGGAACACGTTGCAAAATTAACAAATGGAAAAAAAGCAGTATTACTTCACGCCGATCCACCTTATGGAATGGGTAAAGAAAATGACGGAGTAGAAAACGATAATCTTTATGCCGACAAACTTGATGCCTTTCAAATGCTTTGGTGGAAAACTTGGCGCAAGCATTTGGAAGATAATGCAAGCGCATATATCTGGGGTAATCCAAAAGATCTATGGCGTTTATGGTGGCGCGGTGGGTTAGCTGACTCAGAACCTTTAGTTTTTAGAAATGAAATAGTTTGGGCAAAGCCATCGGGATTTGGTCAAAAATCTGAACTACAAAGACAATACACATCAAATACAGAACGTGCTTTGTTTTTTTTCATTGGCGAACAAGGATTTAATAACAATGCTGATAATTATTGGGATGGTTGGGAGCCAATTAGATCATGGCTAGATAATGAAAGAAAATTATCAGGATTAACAACAGATCAATGCAACAGCATATGTGGTAAAAAAAACATGACACAATCTGCTTTCACAAAAGGCGGATTTAGATTGTTGTTGCAAGAGGATTATGAAAAATTAAGAGATGCGACACAGGGTCAATTTTTCAAACGTGAATACGATGAAATTAAACGTGAATACGATGAAATTAAACGTGAATTTTATTCAACTCGTTCATTTTTTGATAACACCCACGAGAACATGAATGAAGTCTGGCAAGCAAATAAAGTATCAGGTGAAGAACGTCATGGCCACGCAACACCAAAACCTTTAGAGCTAATGCAACGAGTAATGAAATCAAGCGCACCAGTTGGCGGATTAGTATTTGAACCTTTTGGTGGTTCAGGCTCAACACTTATTGGAGCAGAGCAAACAGGTAGAATTTGTTACACAATGGAATTAACACCTGCCTATGTTGATGTAATTGTAAAACGTTGGGAAAATCTAACTGGCAAGACAGCAGAACTTTTGGAGTCTTAAATGGCAACACGCGGCAGACCGCCAAAGCCAATCGAGCAAAAGCGAGCAATCGGCAATCCTGGCAAACGACCATTGCCAGACACCGCAACCGTTGTTGCATTGCCAAGTGCCTACGGAATACCTGAACCACATCGACCTTTGCAAAAACCAGGACTAGAACTTTGGAATCGCGTTTGGGGTTTGGCAAATACCTGGTTATCGCCAAGTACCGATTCTGAACTTTTGCTAATGACTTGCGAAATGTTAGACGAACGCTGGAATCTGCGTATTCAGGTTCTAAGAGATAATCGACCAGAGGAACGCAAAGCGTTGCGCGACTTAGATCGCCAGTTAGTTGCTAACCTAAGTCTGTTGGGATTTAGTCCAGTTGATCGTTCTCGCTTAGGCGTGGCTGAAGTCAAACGACAATCGAAATTAGAGGAACTGCGCAATCGTGTCAATCAGAAGCCAAGTGCCGCCGAAGTGGCTGACAACAGTAGCCAAACAACACCTGGCTAATTCTCGCGGTTGGGAAGTTGCAGAGTTCATCAATTCATTTGCAACACAAACTAAAGACACGGTTGCAGGCAGAGCAGGCGAGCCGATGCAGTTGCGCCAATGGCAAGAGGATTTGTTAAACAATTTATTTGCCGCAGATGAAAATGGATTGTTCATTCATCGCACAGCCTTAATCGGGATGGCGCGTAAAAATGGCAAATCTGCTTTAGGTTCTGGAATAGCTTTATGGTCGCTCATTATGGGGCCGAACGGTGGTCAGGTATTTTCCTGTGCGGCTGAAAAAGAACAGGCACGAATTGTTTTCGGTGATGCCAAAGCAATGATTGAATCTGATGAGGAACTATCAACCATTACAAAGGTTTACCGTGATGCTATTGAAGTTCCATCTACCGGTTCTGTTTATCGCGTTCTATCTGCCGAATCGTATTCAAAAGAGGGTTTAAACCCGACAATGGTTATCTATGACGAATTACACGCCGCGCTAAATCGTGAACTCTACGATGTTATGCAACTTGGTATGGGTGCGCGTTTAGAACCGATGATGATAAGCATCACGACATCAGGCGTTAAAACAGATGGAACTGGTCAGGATTCAATCGCTTACTCGCTTTATCAGTATGGGCAAAAGGTAGCTCGTGGTGAAGTCATTGATCCAACTTTCTTTATGGCGTGGTGGGAAGCACAAGATGACGCAGATCACCGATTAGAGGAAACTTGGAAACAGGCAAATCCTGGTTATGGCGATTTGAACAACCCTAAAGATTTTGAGGCGATGGTTTCTAAAACACCAGAATCGGAATTTAGAACTAAACGATGTAATCAATGGGTTAGTAGTCAAACAGCCTGGTTACCTAACGGTTCGTGGGAGCCACTAGAAACGCAGCGCGTTATTACCGGTGATGAGCCAGTTGTTCTAGGTTTTGACGGCTCGTTCTCTGGCGATGCTACGGTACTGGTCGGGGTAACAGTTGAACACGAGCCTCACGTTTTTCTAGTCAAAGCGTGGGAAAAACAGCCTAGCGATCCTGATGATTGGCGCGTAGATCAATTAGATGTGGAAAACACCATCATCGAGTTCTGTGCTAGTCATAACGTAAAGGAAATTGTTTGCGACCCGTTTAGATGGCAACGAACAATGCAGGTTTTAGATGAACGTGGATTGCCAATCGTGGAATTTGCATCGTCATCGGCAAGTCGCATGGTTCCAGCGTGTGCGCAGTTCTACGATGCAGTAGTGAATAAAAAGATGAGCCATGACGGTAATCCTTTACTAACGCGACATTTTCAAAATGCAGTTATTAAAACAGACCGATTAGGGCCACGCATAGTTAAAGAGCATCGCAATTCGCCACGAAAGATTGACGCGGCAGTTGCTAGTATTATTGGATTTAGTAGAGCGACACTTCCAGTTGAGGAACCAGTTGTGCCGCAGTTCTTCAGTTTCTAGGAGTTTCGTGATTGCCACCGTATTACAAGTTTTTGGTCTAGCGGCAATTTCTTTAGGCTTAGGTTTATTTAGTGTTCCATTAGGCGTAGTTGCTTTGGGTGCATCTTGCGTTTTAGTTGGCATTGCCATCGAGAGAGGTAACTAATGTTAGGTCGTTTGGGCAGTAACAACGAGGAACGATCAATCTCTTATCAAAAGATTTGGGGTTCTGGTGCTGACTTCGTCAGTTCTTCAGAATCAGGCGTACCTATTGACCAGAGCAACGCTTTCAAACTAAATGCTTTCTATGCCTGCGTTCTTTTAATCAGCGACACAATCAGCACACTTCCAGTCGATTGTTTCATTCGCCGTGACGGTGACCGTTATCCATTCAGACCACAGCCTGCTTGGGTGCAAAAGCCAGATGTCGATATGTTACGCGCTGAACATTATCAACAGGTATTAGTTTCAATGCTTTTAGACGGCAACTCATTCACTCGTGTCTATCGTGATTCAAATGGCGATATTGCAAACCTTGTAGTTCTAGACCCAACAAAGGTTGAGATTAAACGCACAGAGGCAACTCGCGAACTTTACTATGTTTACAACGAGAACTACGGCGCACCAATTCGCAAAGACGAGATGATTCACATCACCGAAATCCGCAAGGCTGGTGCAGATCGTGGAATCAGCCGTGTATCTGAACTAAAAGATAACATCGGACTTGGTGTAGCTTTACAGAACTTTGCATCACGTTTCTTTGCACAAGGCGCAGTCACTTCAGGCATGATTGAAACTCCACAAGACCTAAAACCAGAACAGGCTAAAGACTTAGCGGATAATTTCAACCTACGTCATCGTGGAACTCAAAAGGCTCATAAAGTTGGCATCCTAACCGGTGGCGCAAAGTTTGTACGCACAGGTGTAAATCCTGATGAAGCACAGATGCTAGATTCACAGCGTTTTGCCGTAGAACAAATTGCCCGTATTTTCCGCGTTCCACCGCACATGATTGGTATTACTACTGCCGGTGCGATGAGCTACAACAGCGTAGAACAGCAGAACATTAACTTTGTTCAGCACACTTTACGTTCATACATCGCAAAGATTGAAGATGCATATGGCGCATTACTTCCAGTCGGAGCATTCTTACGGTTTAACATTGATGGATTACTACGCGGCGATTTCGCAACTCGTATGCAAGGTTATTCAATTGGCGCACAGGCAGGATTCCTAAGCACAAATGATATTCGTAGATTTGAGGACTTACGACCCGTTGATGGTGGCGATGTGTATCGCGTTCCTTTGGCAAACGTGGATTTGGCTGCTGCTAGCCTCGTTGAAACAGATAAACGAGTCCAGATGGCGGTTAAACTTGTTCAATCTGGTTTTGACCCTGCTGATGTTTTGGCTAAGTTGGACTTGCCTGCAATGATTCATACTGGACTTCCAACAGTTCAGTTGCAAAACGTTGCACAAATAGATCCAGCAAATCCACAATCTGTTTATGAGGTCTAGTTGTGGCAATTACAACAGGACGTACATCTGTAGGAATCACGCCATCACAAATTGATGGTCAATCGCCCAATCCAACTCGCATAAGAATTTTCAATGCAAGTAATGACAAAACCATTTATATAGGAAATGAATCAGTAACGATAGCCGATGGATTTGGTTTAGTTAAACTAGAACAGTTGGACTTAATACTTAATCCTGGTGAAGCACTTTATGTAGTTGCCCAATCAGCAGGCGCAACTATCGAATGGATAAGGCAGACACTTTACTAATGCCATATTTTATTACCGACAAAGCACAAGGTTGTTCTGGATGGGCAACCGTTAAAGAGGATGGCGAAGTTATGGGATGCCATACAACTAAACCCGCCGCAGTTAAACAAATGGTTGCAATTAGCCTTGCTGAAAATATGGAACCTGGTGGCGAACGCGCACTCAATGACGAGCTAGAAGTTGGCGATTTTGTTGTTTGGGATAATGCCGGCAAAGAAATGTTTGGGCTTATCACTCATGTTTCTACTTATGGAATTGTTAAAAATCAAATCGGCGCAACAATGCTGGCTACACAAGAACGACCATTAGCCACGATTCTTGTTTATGAAGCAACCGATATGGGATTAGTTGAAACAGATTTGTTTGTTGTTAAAGATTTTGCGCCATTAACTAAAGTTGGCGAAATTGAAGAAGTACCAGTCGAGCCAGTCATGGATGAATCAACGCCAGACGATATGCCTATGGATGAAAGATTAGATTCTGGCCCACAAGCAGTGATTGTCGATATTGACGGAATCTTAATTATCAATGGTCAGCGCGTTGAAAAGACTTATAACTTCCTAGAGGCAATGGATGAAACTGAAATAATCATTGTCACCGGCAGACCAGCATCGACTCGTAGAGAAACTATCGATGAATTAGATGCTTTAGATATTGATTACGACCAACTACTTATGAATCCTGGTTCAACTGCACAATCACCAGAATTTAAGAAAGCCACAGCCGAAAGATTATTAGAAACTTACAATGTGATTTTGGCTATTGATGACAATGACGAAAACAGAGCTAAGTATCGTGAATTAGGTATAACAGCATTAGATTTAAGTGATGTTCCAGATACACCTATGCAAGATGACGATATGTCAGATGATGAACGCGCAATCAATCAATCTGCACCTGCATTTATGCGAGCAGCAGCGCGCAGAGGTTTGGAATACTACGCAGATGGACAAGGTGGTGACGGTTTAGTTGATAGAACTATCCGTGAAGCAAGGCTTATGGCAGAGGGTCAAGTATCTGATGACAAGTGGATTCGGATTGCTGCTTGGATTGCCCGTCATCTTGTTGATCTTGATTCACCTGATGCAAGTCCTAGTTCAGACAATTACCCATCGGCAGGCGTAGTTGCTCATCTGTTATGGGGTTCAGGGCCATCAAAGCGACAAGCAGAACGCGCATTAGCTTATGCAGAGCGTGTAGTTGAACGCATTAGAGCGCAAGAGGATAATGCTCGTTGGTCTAGTGTTTCGGTAAACTTAAACAAAGACGATAGGAGTCCTGTGTCAAAGCAAGTGGAACGCCGTGTAAGTCACGTTGAATTTGATGTGCGTGAACTGGATACCAGCAAAGACAAGATGACATTCAGAGGCTATGCCGCAGTTTTCAACTCACCTAGCCAACCATTGCCATTTATCGAATACATCCGTGAGGGAGCATTCAAGCGTTCCCTAAAATCACGCAATGAAATCAAGATGTTCAAAAACCACAACACAGACATTGTTCTAGGTTCTACTCGCGCAGGAACCCTACGTTTAGTAGAGGATTCAACAGGTCTTTTGGCTGAAGCCGATTTGCCACCAACCACAGATGGCAAGGATTTATCTATCTTGATGCAACGTGGCGATGTGAACTCAATGTCATTTGGTTTCAGCGTTCCTGCTCGTGGTGATTCCTGGTCAGATGATGGACAAACCCGTGAACTACATCAAATCCGTTTGCACGAGGTTTCGATTGTTACCGGATTCCCTGCCTATGAAGCAACAACCGCATCTGTACGGTCAGTTGATTTCCTAGCAACTCGCACACAGGTTGATGCAGATGCCCTAGCCGATGCCCTAACCCGTTTGGAAGCAGGCGAGGAACTAGAGGCACAACACGCTGAACTTATTTCAGAGGTCGTAAACAAACTACGTAAGGATGCACCTGTATCTGATGCACAGGCACAGGCTGATTTGCTAGAACTAAAGCGTAAGCAACTCGACCTAATGGCAAAGGTATTCTGATGGATGTGGCTAAAGTAAAAGCAGTTCTACTTGAGGCAGTAGGCAATCCTGAATCTGGCATTATTGCTGACTATGCAGATTTGCTAAGTCAGGCAGTTGTTGATGCTTTTGCTGAAAAGAAAGCACAAGTCGAATCTGAAAAACGCGAACTTCGAATTGTAAAGCCAACTGAAACTCGGTAACATTTAACTAAAGATGGACTTAGTGGATGGGAAGCCACCGAGTCCATTTTTATTTGTGCAATAATTGAACTATGCGATTGCGTGGAGCCACCATCGCGCGTTCTGTTGTGGAGCCACACAGATAAATTCATTCAACCCTTATAGGAGAAACAACTTATGTCTGATTATCTAAATCAGCAGGTTGAGGCTCGCGCAAAGGCATGGGAAGAGGCTAAAGGCCTACTCGATGCCGCAGCAGCAGAAAAGCGCGACCTAACCGCAGAAGAGAACCAAAAGTACGATCGCATCATGGCTGACCTTGATGCTCGTGCAGCAACAATCGAATCAATCAAAGCCGTAGCAGACCGCGAAGAACGCGCTGCTGAAGCAATGCGTGGATTCGAATCACAGGCTCGCCCTGAACTTGCAGTTGCATCACTAGATGAAGCAGAAATCATCCGCTCTTTGGCTCGTGGCGAAATGCGCACTGCCAATTTCGAAAAGCGCGATGTAACTAAGTCATCGACTGGCGCACCTGTTCCAACCTCGTTCTACAACGAAATCGTTCGTTTAGCACGTCTAGTTGGCCCAATGCTAGAAACTTCAACCATCATCAGCACTGCTGGTGGCGAAGCATTACAGATTCCATCACAAGCAACATTCTCAACTGGAACTGTATCTAGCGAAGCAGCAGCAATCGGCGAAAGCGACCCAACTTTCAACGCTTTCAAGACCTTGAATGCTTACAAGTATTCATTCCTAACCCAAATTTCTCGTGAAATGATCGAGGATGCTGGCGTGGATATTCTTGGATTCTTAGCCGAACAAACTGGTAACGCACTTGGTTATGCAGTAAACGCAGCACTAACAACTGGTACAGGCACTGTTCAACCAACAGGTATCGTAACCGCAGCAGGTTCAGGTATCACTGGTGGAACTGGCGTATCTGGTGCATTCACAGCCGATAACTTAATCGACTTGGTTTACAGCGTTGATACCGCAGGCCGCCGCCTACCGGGAACTGGCTGGCAAATGAACGCACAGTCAATCGCAGCAGTACGCAAGTTAAAGGACAACGCTGGACAATACCTATTCAGCCCATCCCTATCTGCTGATGCTCGTGACTTGCTACTTGGCTACCCAGTTTACGAAAACCCAGCAATGGCTGCTCCAGCAACTAGCGCAAAGTCAGTAATCTTTGGCCACTTGCCAAGTTACTTCGTTCGCACCGTTGGTGGAATCCGCTTAGATCGTTCTGATGACTTCGCGTTCCAGAATGACCTAGTAACATTCCGCGCTACATTCCGCGTGGATGGTACTCTGCCACAAAGTTCACACATCAAGTACTTTGCAGGCGGCGCAAGTTAATAACTCGCGATAAGTCCAGAAACCCCGTAGGAAGCGCAGGTCTTACGGGGTTTCTGCCTTTTTTGGGTGTTTCACTTCCCAAATAGGTACTTTTCCCCTAGAGTGCCACTATGAGTAAAAACAAATCAGGGAGTAAAAATGTTAATTCTCATCAACAATTCACCAATGGAAGTTCCAGAGGAATTGGGTCAGTTCTTGATTCGGGCAGGAGCAGTTCGCCAAATGGAAGTAAGGGACGGGGCATTTCACCAATTAGAATCGGATGGAACTCAAATGCACCATTTGCCAACACAGGCTACGGCACGCAAACCGCGCAAGTCACCACAAGGCTCAAAGCGCAAGGTCACGAAGTAGCGGTATTTAATAACTATGGCTTAGAGGGTACAAACTCTGAATGGAACGGCATCCCGATTTATCAACGTGGAGCCGACCTCTATTCAAATGATGTTGTACCTGCTCATATGTTTCATTGGGCAAGCCAGAATCCGAAAGCACCAAATGTCTTAATCACTCTTTACGATGTTTGGGTTTTCAAAGGTCAGAGATGGAGTGACTGGAATGTGGCTAGTTGGGTTCCAATCGATCACGTTCCAGCACCACCACAAGTTGCAGCATGGTGCAGGCAAGACTTTGTGACACCGATTGCAATGAGCGAGTACGGTCAGGCAATGTTGCAGAACGTTGGCATTGATGCTCTTTACATACCTCACGCAATCGAGGATGTTTTCAAGCCAACAAATAACGTAGATGGCATAAATGGTCGCAAATTTGTGGGATTACCTGCGGATGCTTTTGTTGTTGGAATGAACGCGGCTAATAAAGGCGTATCGCCTAACCGCAAGGCATTCGGCGAAAACCTACTGGCGTTCTCTATGTTTGCAAAGATGCACGATGACGTAGTGCTTTATTTGCACACCGACATTCTTGGCGGATTAGGTGGAATCAAGTTGCTAGACCTAATCAAGTCCTGTGGCATTCCAGATGACAAGGTTGCCTGGATTGATCCGTACCTTTACAAAACAGGCATTGACCAAAAGCGACTTGCATCGATTTATACAGCGATGGATGTTCTATTGGCTACGAGCTACGGTGAGGGATTTGGAATCCCGACAATCGAAGCGCAAGCCTGTGGCACACCAGTAATCGTTAGCGAGTTCGCCGCATCAACTGAACTATGTGGTGATGGCTGGTTAGTCGATGGACAACCACTATGGGATGCACATCAATCCAGTTGGTTCCATATGCCTAGCGTTCCAAAGATTGTCGAGGCACTTGAAGCCGCATATCAACGTGGTCAAGGTCGCTCACATAAGGCACAGGAATTTGCCAAAGCGTATAACGCAGATGTGGTTTTTGATAAGTATTGGAAGCCTGCCCTAGAACTGTTAAAGACTAAATCAAAGGGCATTCCAACTGCCTAGAAATGACGTAGAGCGATGAAAATAGGCTGGTACACACATCACATCGAGCGAGAACAAAAACCTCTCTCTGATACCGTCACGGGCTTAAAATCGGCATCTGGTGACGGTCTATTTGACGGTAGATTTGCCGGTGGTGCAGAAATGTCTGATTATGACTACAAGCAATGCGCACCTGATGGATGGGAAATTGAAGTTGTTACACCTCAAACATTTGATCAAGATACACCAGCCCGATTTGATTCAATTATTGTCACAGGAACAGATGGATTTCATGATTGGCATTTGAAAGAATTGGCGATGCTTGATCCATTTGTATTTGTGCATCATTTACAGACACCGCGAGCAAGCCTACAAACTTTAATCAATAATGCGCGAATCTTTGTAACGCATACACCAGCACATATGGCTAAAGAATTAGCCTGGACTAATCCAAAACGTACTGGTCAAGTGCTTAGTTACTTTGATACGAGCAACATAAAGCCAGATGAGCATAAAGAGCGATTGGCAATTTGGGCAGGTCGCAATCATCCATTAAAAGGTGAACTTGCCGCATGGACTTGGGCATCCAAAATGGAAATTCCATTTATTCCATTTAGCAATAAACCGCGTGAGGAAGTATTGCAGGCGATGAGTTATGCCGAATACTTTGTGCATCTGCCACTAGCTTTTGAATCTGAATGTCGCGCAGTTATGGAAGCCGTGTTGTCTGGATGCAAAATAGTTACTAACGAAAACGTTGGAATCACAAGTGTTGAGGATTGGGAAGATCCCGATGTCTTGCGCAACATGATCGATAAGGCTGGTCATACCTTTTGGAAACTTGTACAACTTTAGGCGTAGTTAGTGTCTGTCACGGCTATCCCGAAAAGATACCTAGATGGCTTGATTCAGTTCGCGCATTAAATCGCAAACCTGACCAGATTGTTTTAGTGCTTTGGGATGGCATCGATAAAAGTCAGATTGATTTAGATGGCGTAACCGTTGTTGATTGGTCTGGCGATTTTGCGTTTAGCGACATGATGAACCTAGCCTTTGAGAACTGTCACACCGATTGGGTTTCCTGGATTGGTGTTGATGACCTATATCGACCTCACGCATTAGACAAGATTGATTCGTGCCAGGCAGATGTATTAGCACTTGGATTTCAGTACGACACGGGGCAAATCTGGACACCTGCAAATGTGACTGGCGAACAAATCCTTAGCCTGCACGCCAATATGATTCCTTGCGGTTCACCGGTGCGCCGATGGGTTTGGGAAAAGCAACCGTTCGACCAACGTATTGCACCTTTTGACGATTGGTGCTTTTGGATTGGAACTGCCGTCAATGGCGCAACTTACGATTGCACACTAAACATAGATGTCGATTACGAATATGCAGGTCATTGGGTTCCAAATGATTCAGAGGCTAGAGCAACTGTTCTGCAATACAAGATCAATCTGCAAGGCATCTAAAGTAGAATAGTTGTAGTTTTAGGAGTCAATTTAATGGCAATGACCAATCCCTACGCTTCACTAAGTGATGTGAAAGCCGCTTTACGCATTTCAGATAACGTTGATGATTCTTTATTAGAAATGGCTATTGAATCTGCATCGCGCATGATTGATGGACACGCTGGTCGGTATTTCTATTCATCTGGAACTGCAACTCGCATCTATGCGGCTGACGATGCTTTGATTTGCCAGACAGATGACATTGCCGGTACTGCAATCACATTAGTTACCGATCCTGATGCCGATGGTACTTGGGCAGATACTTGGGGAATTGGTGATTACCAACTAGAACCTGTAAATGGTGTTGTCGATGGATTAACTACTCCATACACACGGATACGAGCTACTGGCGATTACAACTTTCCAACTTCATCTGGCGAGGCATTAGTTAAGGTAACTGCCGTATTTGGATTTAGCGCAATTCCAATCGCAATTAAGCAAGCCTGTGTTATTCAATCAAGTCGTATTTTCAAACGCCTAGATTCACCGCTTGGAGTTGCAGGATTTGGCGATATGGGTGCAGTTCGTGTATCACGTTATCTTGATCCTGATGTTGAGCAATTAGTTGCGCCATTTGTAAAGCATAGGAACTTTGTCTAATGGCATTGGTATCAGAACTGCGCGATGGCCTAAAGGCTAACCTCGCCACTATTTCAGGATTGCGGACTACCGATACAGTTCCAGACAATCCAAGTCCACCTATTTCCGTTATTGTTCCACAATCAGTCAAATACGATGACACATTTCAACGTGGAATGAATACCTATACATTTTCGGTTCTAGTCATCGTCCAAAGGTCAAGCGAGAGAACAGGTCAAAACTCATTAGATGCGTTTGTGTCTGGAACTGGAAGCAAATCAATCAAGCGAGCCGTTGAATCTGACAAGACTTTAGGTGGCAAGGCTTTTGATGTTCGTGTAACCGATCTGCGCAATTACGGTGACGTTACAATAGGTGAGATAAACTATTTCTCAGCAGAGTTTATTGTCCTCTGCTATGCAGACTAACTAGGAGCAACATATGGCAAAATTTGCCGCAACGGATTATTCCGTAGTTGTTGGAGGAGTAAATCTTTCAACATCACTAAACAGCGTTGAACTGTCACTAGAAGCAGATGACCTTGAAACCACAGCCTTTGGTGGCGAATGGCGTACTAAGGTTGCTGGTCTAAAGACTGGTTCAGTAACTCTAAACTTCATGCAGGACTTCGGTGCTGGTGCGGTTGATGCAACCCTTTATCCTCTATTTGGTACACAGGCAACTGTTGTAATCAAACCAACTAGCGGTACAGTAACTAGCACAAATCCGAGCTATACATTTTTAGCAAATGTTGTGGCTTATTCTCCATTCGCTAGCTCAGTCGGCGACATAGCTCAGCTTTCAGTTTCGTGGCCAGTTGCCGGAACAGTAACCAGAGGAACGGTATAACCGATGAGAATAAACCTGCGCGTTGAGTACTCGGATGGAAAGCAAGAGGAAGTCCGGTGTTCTGCAAAAGACCTAGTTGCATTTGAGGACAAGTATCAACGAAGTGTCGCGCGACTTGAACATGAGATGAAATTAACTGATCTCTTGTTCATCGCGTGGCACTCGTTGAACCGTCAAGGTCAAACTAAAAAAGACTTTGATGCTTGGTTAGATGATGTAGAAAGCATCACACCAAGTGATGATGACCCAAAATTAGAGGGCTAGGCGATAGCAGCCAACATTGGTACATTGCATATCTAGCTTGTGAAACTGGTATTGCTCCATCAGTATTGCTAGAACAATCTGACCGAATGCTTTTCACGATGGGAATGTATTTACGGAATAAAGCAAGCAGTCAGAATAGGCAAGGTTAAACAATGGAAAAATTACAGGTTTATGGAGTGCAGGAAACTGTAAAAATTCTGCAACAAATCGAACCTGAATTATTGAAGCAAACGCGCAAAGATATTCGAGAAATTGCGCAACCTCTTGTTTCAGCCATTGAACAATACATACCTAATCAGCCACCGTTAAGAGGTATGGCTCATAATGGTCGGACTGCCTGGAAACCTAGCAACGTTAAAATCACAGTTAAAACATCATTTGCAAATAAGACATTTACACGCGAGCAATCTATTGCCAGCGTTCAAGTTGGCGGCAAAAAGGGAACTGATGGCGCGGCTGGATTACAGATCGCAGATATGGCAGGCAGGCGCAATAAGGTTAGGCGTTCTGGTAGAACTCGTGCATTTACTCGTAATGGCAATTCGGATGTTTCGTATCGCCTAAATGGACAAGGCGCAGGATTGATTGACTATCTAAATTCAAACTGGAGTCGGGCATCCCGATTTGTTTGGCGAGCAGCCGAAACCCAAATTGCATCTGTTCAGGCAGGCGTTACGCAATCAATCGATAAACTTAGTGAAGCGACAAACATCAAACTATCGATGAAAGAGTAATAAATGGCAATTATTGTTCCGATTCTTTCATCGTGGAATCCTACCGGTCTAAATAAAGCCATTGCCGATGTTAAAAGAGCGCAAAACGAGTTTCAAAAGGTAAGTGCCGCCACAGGTTTTATTGGCGAAAGCATGACCAAATTCGGATCAAGCATGACTCGAAATGTAACCGTTCCAATTTTGGGATTGGCTTACGCATCTAAACAAGCTACTGATGCCGCAATCGAAGATCAAAAGTCACAACAGGCACTCGCCAAGACAATGGAAAATGTCACAGGTGCTACTGCCGCGCAAACTGCCGCTATGGAAAAGTTCATCACAAAAACACAACTTGCATTTGGTGTTGCTGATACTGCATTGCGACCAGCATTAAGCAACTTAATTCGCGTTACTGGTGACACAACTAAATCGCAAAAACTACTTAATCTTTCACTAGATATTGCAGCAGGCACAGGGCGCGATGTCGAATCTGTGAGCCTCGCGATTTCCAAAGCATATGCCGGAAATCTTGGCGCATTAACTCGTTTGGGTGTTGCAATTCCAGAGAACATCAAAAAGAGTAAAGATTTTGGACAAGTCCAGGAATACTTAAATGGGTTATTTGGTGGACAAGCTGCTGCCGCCGCAGATACATATGCAGGTCGCATGGCAATTCTTAGAGAGAGAATGTCGGAAACACGCGAAAGCATTGGTTATGCATTGATGCCTGTAGTTACATCAATGGTTGATTATTTCAATACTGCCGTATTCCCTGCAATTCAAAGTTTGATTACTAAATTCCAAGAATTAAATCCTGAAACAGTTAAAACGGCTGCAAAGATTCTAGGCATAACTGCAGCAGTTGGCCCATTATTAATAATCACGGGCAAACTATTTACCGCAGTCAGTTCAATTACAGGCGTACTTGGCAAGATGCAAGTTGCAAGCGCGGCGGTGGCTACTGGCGGTCAAGTTGCTAGCGCAGGATTGATGTCAGTTCTAGGGCCAATCGCTTTAGTAGTTGCCGCTATTGCTGGTGCAGTTGCAATCTTTGTAGCTCTATGGCGTGAATCTGAAATCTTTAGAGATGCAGTCACATCTGCTATCAAGGTTGTAAAAGACACTTTGATGGCATCATTTGACTCAATAAGTGCCACTATGGAAAAGAATGCAGTCACAATCGACAAGTTAAAAACCATGTTTAAGGCACTTGGCGATTTCATTGGACAATACATAGTTCCAATAGTTCAATTCATTTTGGTTAATGCAATCGGACTTGTAACTGCCGCAATAAACACTTTAATTCCAGTTATCGGGTTTGTAATAAATGCATTCACCATATTTATAGGAATAGTTGGAAATGTAATTGATTGGGTAACTAAACTATTCCGCGCGATAGGCGATATTGGATCAGCATTTATGGATGTTGGCCGTCAGATCGTAGATGGACTTCGTACAGGTATTTCTAACGCTTGGGGAGATTTCAAAAATTGGTTTAGAGGAATGATGGGGCAACCTATTCAATGGGCTAAGGAAATTTTGCGCATTAAGTCACCATCACAAATCTTTCAGGGAATCGGTGAAAATGTTGTTGCCGGTTACATCAAAGGCGTTGAGGGCATGACCTCAACACTAGAGCGCACAATGGCTGGCATGGCTATTGATTCAACAGTTGCCTTTAATGGTCAGGTTGGAGTTGCACCTACAACTGGTGGAACAACTACTGGTGGCCCTACTTACAACATCACAGTCAATGCAGGAATGGGAACAGATGGCGCATCAGTAGGTAAACAAATCGTTGATGCGATCAAGCGTTTCGAACGTTCAAGTGGTCAAGTATTTGCGAGCGCATAAATGGCAGTTCCAGAAACAAGAGTTTATGTCCAGTTCGACCTTGAAGCATCAAGCGCAGCATTCTTTACACTAGATGATTCAGTTCAAGGTGTATTAGATGGCATCTATGGACTTGGTGGCGATGTTCTCGAGGATGTAACACAGTTTGTTTCAAGTGTTTCAATCGGGCGTGGTAAATCACAGGAATTAGATCGTTTTACATCTGGACAGGCTACGGTAACTTTCCATAATGACAATCGTTGGTTTGACCCGTTTTTTGTTGATTCGCCTTACTATCAACAATTTGTGCCTAAGCGTAGAGTTCTAATAACTATTAACGATTTGCCTGCTTATTCTGGCTACATTGATGATATTGATTTGAGCTACAACTTAGGCAATAAGTCATTTGCAAGTATTACCTGTTCAGATGCTTTTGCGCGTTTATCTAGTACTCAATTAGAAGCATTTACAAATACTGCTCAATATTCAGGTGAGCGCATAAATACAATCCTCAATAGACCTGAAGTTGCTTGGCCACTTGCAGATCGCAATATTGATACTGGTGAGCAATTATTACAGGCTGATGTGGTAGATGAAAACACAAACACACTTAACTATTTGCAGTTAGTTGAATTGTCTGAGCCAGGCGCATTATTCATTTCCAAAGACAACAAAATTACTTTCAAAGACAGAGTTGATTTACCTAGTGTTACAGGCAACCTAATTTTTGCCGATGACAATACTGGAATTTCATACAACGAAATTGAAGTAATTTACGGCTCTGAAAATCTTTATAATCGTGTCACTATTACTCGAGCTAATGGAACGGCACAAGTAGCCGATGATGCATTTTCACAAAGCGTTTACGGTATTCAGGCATTAAATCAAGACGGCTTATTAATGGATAGCGATGCCGATGCTTTAGAGATTGCGCAATTTTTGATTAGTGAGTACAAATTACCAGAATTACGTTTTGCATCTCTCGGTATAACACTGCACGACAAAGACACATCTACACAAAACGACTTACTCGACCTTGAAATTAACGATGTTGTGAAAATCGTGTTTACCCCTAATGGTGTTGGACAACCGATTGATGAGTTCGCACTAATTACCGGCATAAGCCACAACATAGGTATAGATACGCACATGGTTAAGTTTGAATTTGGTCAAACCACTAACTTCCCGTTCATTTTGGATAATGCGACTTATGGCATTTTGTCAGATGGTACAACTGGCTATCCTCTAGCTTTCTTTTAAGATTGGTACAATTAAACAGATGAAATTTAGGAGCAATTTGTGGCTGGCTTAGGCAGAAAAGTTTTCAACGCAGGCGATGTATTAACTGCCGCACAAGTTCAAGGCTATTTACAAGATCAAGCCGTCATGGTGTTTGGTGGAACTGCCGCCAGATCATCTGCAATCCCTACTCCGTCAGAGGGTATGGTTTCATATCGCACTGATTCAAATGCTCTTGAATATTATGATGGCTCGGCTTGGTCGAGTGTTGGTTCAGTGGCTTATGGACTATTTACTAAAGCAGACAGTAATTCAGTTGCATTTACTAAAACAGGTGCTGGTACTGCACAAATAAAAGCAGGTACTTATGTAGATGTAAACGGCACACTAATCACATTCACATCCGCAACCTCAATAACTATGCCGTCATTAACGGCAGGAACCGATTACTTTATTTACGTTTCAACTGCTGGAGTTATCCAAGCAGTTGCCGCTACTGGAACTTGGCCAACTGCTGTTGCTTCACCACCTGCTAACTCTCGTTTAATTGGTGGTTTTCATTATGCATTAGGCGGAAACGCTGCTGCTCGTGCAGGTGGTGACACCACACCAACTATAAATGAATATAGTTTTTGGGATTTGAAATGGGCTCCAGCCTGTGATGACCCTCGTGGTATGACTCTAGTTAATAACAAGTTTTGGTCAGATATTTATTTACTAAACCGTAACCCTCAAACTAATGGAACGTCTAAATATAATGTTGATATTGCAGACGGTGAAACGGGTGGAACTACTACCTGCATTATTCCAACTGCATTTGGTGGTAATGGTTCAACTCGTTATTCAACACATAACTGGTGGAATAACGCTGAGGTATTAAGCGCATTCGGCAAACGACCACCTACATATTCTGAATTTGCTGCACTTGCCTTTGGAACTACTGAAGCATCATCTATTGGAACTGACCAAGTAACAACAAAACTAAATGCTGCATACACTTCCAAATGGGGAGTTATGCAATCAAGTGGCGTTATGTTTGTTTGGGGCGATGAGTTTGGTGGCGGTGCTGCTGGTGCATCTTGGACTGCAAATACGGAAGGGCGCGGCTCTACCTATCAAATGGAAAATGCCGTTATCTTTGGTGGGGGCTGGTTCGATTCTTCGTCCTCTGGTTCGCGGTGTTCGAACTGGAGCCTCTCGCCTACGTTCTCGAACAACGGCATTGGCGGGCGCGGCGTGTGTGACCACGTGAAACTTGTATAGTGAGCGAAAGCGAACGGAGCAAAAATATGGAATCATTAAAAGAAACATTAAATTCAACTGAAGTAACAGATGCAATAGAACTTGCACTGCGTACAGTACCAGAATTATCAACTGCGTTAGATGATGCAATAGCGCAAGTTATTGCAAACCGAGAACAATAGTAGTAAGCACCTGCGCAATGACTTATGAAAGATTTTTAACTTTACTAATTATTAGTATTTGTTTATTTACGAGTAAAGAATCTGCATCAATTCAAGATCAACAAACTGTAACTGCTCAAACTGTTATTGCTAAAGATGGTGTTGCAGGAAAAAACGGTATTGATGGCAAAAACGGGGTTAATGGTAAAAATGGCAAAGATGGTCTTAATGGCAAAGACGGCATAAATGGAATTAATGGCATAAATGGAGTCGATGGTAAAGGCTTTGAAACTGGATTGCACGTTTTAGTTGTTGGAGATTGCCCTGACTCTATGACATTAATTGGAACTACTGGTCAATGGGCATTGATAAATAAAGATGAACCTACAAAACTTTGGAATACTGGTTCAACTTATGATTTACCTTATGCTTTATTAGTTTCAGAATGCGTTATTAATTAATTTGCTAAACTAGATGAAAACCTGCGCATTAACTTTAAGGAATTAAATTGCGTAAGGTACATAAAAGATTTTTACGTTTGCTATCACTTTTAATGGCGGCTGGTTTATCTGCTTTAGGTGCAGGAAATATCCCAATTAACGGAATCAATGCGCTAGATTCATTTTTATTTGGCGCATCAATGATTCTGCTATTTGTCGCAATCATTCTTTTTACAATTTACGCACTAAAAGGCGAGTTGCCTGACAACGATTTTGATGCAACAATTCAATCGGCAGTTCAACAAATCCAAACCAACGAAGATAAAAAGGCTGGAAAGTAATGTCTGTTCCAGTAGTCAATCCTCGTGTTACTCAAGCATGGGGTAGGCCTAATCCTCGTTACAAAGCAGGCCGTCACACTGGCATCGATTTCGGAATGCCAGTTGGAACTCAACTTAACTCGATCACAGAGGGAACAGTTGTAGATACATCATTTGACAAGTCCTATGGAAACAAAGTTGTAATTGAATACACTCACAATGGCGTTAAATATCAGGATTGGTACTGCCATCTAGATAAGGCGGAAGTTGCTAAAGGCGCAGAAGTTCGACCTGGACAAAAGATTGCGTTGTCTGGAAATACTGGAAATTCCACAGGGCCACATTTGCACCTAGAAACACGCATTGCGCCATTTCGTTATGGCAACGATGTCGCTCATCCAGTTTTAGAGCTAGATGGCATTGTCGATAAAGGCGCAAAACAACCAACTAAACCAACTGTTGCTCAAAAAGTTGCATCTGTCGTTGCACCTAAAGTGCCAAAAGCAAACAAAGTCGTTAATCTAAAAGAGTTATTAGCAGGACAAGCAGATGACGTACAACTTGTGCAATCTGCATTGAACATTAAGACAACTGGCAAATGGGATGCAGCAACTGTTACTGCGTACAAGAAGTGGCAAGAATCACTTGGATTCAAAGGCAAGGATGCTGATGGTAAACCTGGTAAAACTTCGCTTGTTCGGCTTGGCAGTAAGTCTGGTTTTACTGTCATTTAGTGCACCTGCCCAGGCAAGAATCGAACCCCTGGAAATTCCCGATGCGCCTAAAAAAGTTTCGCGCACTCGAATTGATACAACTCCTGCAAAAGTATTTGCGCAAACCTTTATGCTCGAACATTACGGATGGGATGCTCAAGAGTTCGCGTGTTTAGATCCACTATGGAATGCCGAATCTGGTTGGAATCATCGCGCACACAATAGATCATCAGGAGCCTACGGAATTCCACAATCATTACCTGGAAGCAAAATGCAATCTGCCGGATCTGATTGGCAGACAAATCCACAAACTCAAATTCGCTGGGGTTTAAGTTACATCAAACAAAGATATGAAACTCCTTGCGGAGCCTGGAATCATTTTCAGCGCAAGCGTTGGTATTAGTCCCAAATTGGGATAAAATTTATTTACAACCCTTTGCGTTTCGACAAAAAGGTACGGGCAGCCGACAATTAGTTCCAATAGTTTTGCTAGAGGATAGGCTGAACTGTTTTAGATGCTAACGTGGTATCTGTTACGGCTGCTCCACGCAGAATTAGATTCGGTGGGGCAGTCTTTTTGCATTAAAATTATTTCGGGTGTGAATTGGTATCGCCAACAATTAAATCTACAAGTTAGAACTTTGTTGTAATCGGGTTCGATCCCCGACACATCCACGCAGACCTGCACCTCTATTGCACAAAGTTGCTATGACAACGTGTATTCATGTGCAGGCTTTTTGTTTAGTAAAATAGTGTCATTATGTTGTTTACTGTTGCACAATACGCAGCCGCACTTGTAACTATTGCAACGGCTTTTGGAATTGCCGTTAAATGGGCAGTAATTAAACCAATTAAAAGCTACATTGACCACGCTACTTACCAAATTCAGCCAAATAGTAATGGTGGAGCCAGTCTTGCAGATGCAAACAAATCACTAAAACGCATTGAAATAAAAATTGATGATATGGATGAGCGTTTAGAGCAGGTTGAAAATCTAGTCACTAAACCGACACGCGCAAAGAAATCCACAAGTAAATAAACCTGTTCGGTAATCTAGGATTGTACCTAGACGAAAGGTGGTCGCAGAGTGTCACTACTTGATGACCTAAAGAACGTAAGTGTAGTTAAAGGGCCACAATGTTCAGTAGCTCGTATGCTAAATGAACTCGACCCTAAAGAATCCGGTGCAGTATTAGCAGTCATTGATGATATGGATTCATCATTGACGGCACTATCGGCAATCCTGCTCAAATACGGATATTCAATAAATGCCAAAACATTACGCCGTCATAGGCATCGTTCTGGTCGCGGATTAGATGGTTGCATATGTCCATAAAGGATGAGTTAGCGAAAATGGGCGATGACGAACAACGTAAACGTCAAGCCAAATCAATCCCTAACGGCTGGAACCCTGTTGTCGATTATGACGAATCAGGTGGCTACTTAACATCGACTCCAAAGCCAATAACTGAAGAACCCGATCACGCTGAACTATTGGCGGAATTTGAACTGGATCCTCAGAAATGGCGAATCACATCATTGCGCCGTAGTAAGTGGCAAACATTTAATGGCGATTGGTTACAGGCATTCAGGGCAACATTTGTGCCGAAAAGTGGTACCAGCGTGGTACCAATCGATGACCTGTTGCAAATTGTATCCAAATGGAAGCCACAGAATAGCCCAAATCGTCAAAATAAGGGCAAAATTAGCGGTTTAGCCTATGTGGTGGTACTTGCAGACACCCAAGTCGGAAAGATTGACGGTGGTGGGTCTGATGAGATTATTCAGAACGTATTACATAAGACAGATTTGGCAGTTGAACGCCTAAAGGAACTGCGCAAAGCAGGTCGCGAGATTAATCAAATCTATTTGCCACAACTAGGCGATTGTATCGAAGGAATGAATTCGCAAGGTGGCAAACATATCTGGCGTACTGACCTAGACCTGACATCACAGATTCGCATCTATCGCCGATTGCTATTGCATATGGTTAAGCAGTTTGCACCATTAGCCGACAAGGTTATTGTGCCTGCAATTCCAGGTAATCACGATGAAGCGGTGCGCGTTGGAAATTCGATGGCTACAAGCTACACGGATTCATTCGCGTTAGATGCTGCAAGTGCGGTTCAAGATGCGCTGGCAGATCGACCAGACTTTGCTCATGTTAAGTTTGTTTTCCCTAAGTTCGATACGCTAACGATTACTTTAGATGTTGCAGGAACGATTGTAGGTTTCGCGCATGGACATCAATTTAGACGTAGCGCAATGGATTGGTGGGCTAAACAAAGTCATGGCATGCAGGATATTGGAGAGGCAACATTGTTGTTGTCAGGACACCTGCATCATCTACGAGTCGAACAATCAGGCGCAAAAACATTTATCCAGGCACCGGCACTCGATGGCGGATCGACTTGGTTTTCTAACATAAGTGGACAATCTGCACCAGCAGGAATGCTAACTCTAACCGTTGGTAACGGCGGTTGGGATGACATCAAATTACTTTAGGAGGACACAATGACATCAGAGGAAATGGCAGATCAGGTATCAAAAACGGTTGAGTCACTACGCTCACGGATTTTAGGAACTGGTGACCAGCAGTATTCACAAGGAACGCAACAGGCAATCGAGCTAAAAAGCAATGCGCAAATCCTACGCGAAACACTAGATGAATTGGATGACGGCATCGTGTATTTAGCGGTGCTAAGAGCGCGGCTGGATAATCTGCTTAGTAAACTAAACTAATCATCGCGACTCACCGATCTTTCGCCTCCTTTCAATCGGTGGGTCGCTTTGTTTTGTCTAACAATATGGCTAGTCTGTGATACATAAACAAATGGAGGTAGCTCATGGCTGACGAACCGAAAGAAAATAAAGAAAACCTAATTGCTCTACGGCTTAACAACGAACAGATGTTGGCAGTACGGCAATGGGCAAGACAACACAATGCAAATGTAAGTGAAGTAATCCGAAGCGCAATCGAACTAATGACAGGGGCAAAACAGTAATGAGAAAAGCAACGGAAACATTAGTGCATACAACTTGGATGGCAGATGATGCTTTATTCGCTTGCCACGACAACGTAACAGATGTCAATTGGGATGAAATCGAAAGCAAGGTTTATTCCGGTATTTACTCGCCAGAGGAAGTTACATTAATCAGCGTATTTGCTTTCCTGGCAGATTACGAAAATCTAGATTCAGTTAGCCTTGTTGATGTCGGACAACTAGATCAACTGGAAAAGCTAGCGGTGCTTGATGCCTTGCGCATTCATTGGTCAGGCGTACCTTTAGAGGAAAATCTCGTATAAAATAGGAATAGGCTCAAGCCGTATAACGATTTGAGCCTATTCAACAACTCCTTATAGCGGAAGGAGTCGCCATGAGCGATTCTACATCTTTAGATGACATTCGACAAGAAATATCGGATGAAACATATCAGAGTCTTTTATATCTGACTAATGTAAAAATTAAATTAGAAAAATTACAATCGAATTATACCGATGCCTTAATTGCTACCGGTACACAATTAAAACGTAGCTTGGTTGATTGGGATGAAATAAGTGCGGTTTATAGATATCTTAAAGATAATGATTTTGTAAATCGAAGTAAAGTTTTTGAACTTTCCGGATACAACGCGCAAAAATTGAGTTACTACACTAAACAAGCAAAAACTGGATATCCAGATAGAAACTATGCATATTTAGTTTATGTATTGATTAAAGATAATCAAATTGTTTATGTAGGTAGATCGACCAATCTAAAAGCTAGATTACGACAACACCGAAAAGATAAAACATTTGATCGATTTGAATACAAAATTTGTAAAGATAAACACGAAATGCAAGATTTAGAGGCTTTACTAATTCAACAATTTAATCCAAAATACAATGTCAGGGTTGAAAAGAGGTCAGATAGATGAGTTCATTATTGATGGGTGAACGATTTGTTGCAGCGTATCCAAATTTAATTAGAGCATTAAAAGGTGATGTCATTGCCGCATTGGTTTTACAAGCAATAAATTACAGATCAAACATTACTAAGCCAGATATAGATGGTGAAATTTGGGTTGATTTACGCATTCCAGAAATAGCAGATGAAATTGGAATATCATCATCTGCTACACAAAGGGCATTACAAAGATTACGAGATAAAAATCTTGTTTTGGAAATCCAATCTAAGGGTTATAACAATATAAAACTTTGGTCAATAAATGAAATCGGATTGGATGATTTAGAAAATTCAATTTCGGATATTCGTGAGCGAATTACTAAAAATGCGCCAGCGAATAATTATAAATTCGATTCCGAAGTTTCATCTATATCTAAAGAAGTTAATAATAATATAAGAACTTCTCGCACCTACGGTGACGAGGTGAGTGCACTTTCAAATCTATTTGCAGACCTAATTGAAGCCAATGGAATTAAAAGACCAACTGTTACGGATAAATGGAATCAGGAAATTGAACGACTAAATCGCATCGATGGTTACTCGTGGCAACAAATAGAGGCAACTATTCGATGGGTACAAAACGATTCGTTTTGGCGTAGCAATGTTTTATCACCTAGCAAGCTACGAAAGCAGTTTGGTGCATTGCAACTAAAAATGAAAAGCACCGGCGGTCTATCAGGATGGGCAAGAGTAATTGCCAAGTTTGAAAACGAGCAAAAGGAATTAGGTCAATGAACGTAACTGAAATGAGCCGATTGCTTGCAACGGTCAGCCTGATTGATCCACGAGTATCACGCCGTGATGACAACGAAAAGGAACTAATGGCAAAAGCCTGGTTAGTTGTTGTTGGCGATGAGATTCCTTACGAGTTTGCAGCCAAATGCGCACAAGATCATTACAAGCAATCAAGCGATGTATTTATGCCAGTTCACATAGTCAGCAAATGGAAAATAGAGAAATCAAAGCAATTTGAGGAAAATCACTTCAAAGAGATAACCGCACCTAATGATGGTGCAGTTCCAATGCCTGACAATGTGCGCGAGTTACTAAAGGAAATGAAACAAAAACGGGCATAATAGATGGATGTCTATTAAGTCGTGCGATCACGAGGCTTGGCTCGATTCAGGTATGTGCCTGATTTGCAGTCCTCCCGATGGATGGCAGTATCACGCCAGGTGCGCCGATGAACCGTTGGACTTGTGTTTCCCTGAAGACAATGAAGCAACTTACCTTTATGAAATGGCTCGCCGAATGTGCGAGGAATGCCCTGTTACCGGTTTTTGCCTAGAAATAGGACTAAACGAAAAATGGGGGATGTGGGGATCATTGGATCCAAAGGAACGTCAAAAGCTAATCAAATCAGGCAAAGTTCCAGAGGATCGGCTAGAACGGCGCAAGTTTCTGCGTATGTACGCTTGGACTTCCTAAAAACCCATTGTTTTCGGGCTAAAAAATTTTTCAAAAAACTTTACAAATGTGCTTGAAACGGGTTGTGTTTTGTTATACGTTTAACACATGAGAGCAGGGAAACCTGCAAGAGGTAAAGGAAGCAAAATGAATACAACTACAAAAGCAATCTGGTGGGATGGATCAATGACAACCTGTGTTGAACACATGGGTTTCACATTAAAGTCAGAAATCGAAGCACATCCTCGCCGTAAAACTCACAACACTTGCTTTGGTCAAGCATATTTAATGACTGATGCTGAAATAGCAGAATTACAAACTATTTTAGAAACTGACGAAGTTTGTGAAACTTGTAGTTATCAGGTGCGTTCAAATGCGTAACTGGAATTGGACACCACGCGCATATCGATTGTGGGCAGACATTAAATTTTTCTTGATGTCAGTTGTAGTTGTTAGTTTGTTAGTTCTAGCAGATTGGGTAGGTCGCACATGGCTACATTAAAAGAATTAGCAATCGAACTGGCAACTGTAAATCTAGTTGCAGATTTAGTTGCAGAACACAAAGACAACTTGCGCGAGCAGATGGCGCAAGAGTTTCAAATCAACGGTAGTGATTCGGTAAAGGTTTCAATCGGTGACGAAAAGATTGGCAAGGTGTCATTAGTTGAACCAAAGCCAAAACCAGTTGTAGCTTATGAATCAGAATTTACGGCTTGGGTTGATTCAAATCATCCAAACGACATCGTTAAGACCGTTCGGGAATCATTTAAGAAATGGGTGCTGGACAATGTTGAAATCCTTGACGATGGCACAGCCGTTCTAAAAACAACTGGTGAGATCGTGCCAGGAATCAGCGCACGATTATCAAATGCCTATGTATCAACTCGATTTGATACTGATGGGCGCGACAGACTTGGTAGGGCATTACGAAACGGGGAGGTTAGTTTTGCCCTACCAACATTCTCAACAATGGAAATAGAGGCAAACAATGAATAAGGAACAGCAAGCGCAACTACGCGCACCATTTCCGGCAGAGCAGATTCAAAAGCTAGATGCTGGATATGCCAAACTCGATTACGTTTCTCATGCTTGGGTCACTAATCGTTTACTTGAAGTAGACCCTGAATGGACTTGGGAACCAGTGGCATTTGATGAAAATGGATTACCTAAATTCGATGACAAAGGTGGACTATGGATAAAACTTACAGTCTGCGGTGTAACTCGTTATGGTTACGGTGAGCCTCAAGGCAGAGATGCTTACGACAAAATCAAGGGAGCCATAGGAAATAGTCTGCGCGTGGCTGGAATGCGTTTCGGAATTGGTTTAGACCTATGGGCTAAAGAGGACACGTCGAAGCCAGTTGTAAAAGCAAAGCCTGAAACAAAAGATGGCGCAGTTTTTCTACAACTAAAGGCAATCATCGACATTGCTGAATCACACGCCGAACTTGCAAATGTCGCTCAAACAATTCAAGGCGCAAATCTAACCGATAAAGAGCGCGATGCACTCCGATTAGTTTGGAAACAAAAGTCAGAAAAGGTTGGCTAATGAACGCTCAAATACTGCCATTCAAAGGCACATCAGGTTGGGCTGGCTCTAAAGCTAGTCAGGACAGACAAATGATGCTCGATACATCTGGCGAAACCGGTAAACGACAAGCAATGGTTCTATCCGAATTGCAAGATGCAGGAACGCATGGAGCAACTTGGCGTGACATCGCACTTGCATTAGAACTACATCACGGTCAAGCATCTGCCGCACTATCGGTTCTGCATCGTGAGGGAATCATTGCCAGGCTAGAACAACGCCGAAACAAATGTTCAATCTATGTATTGCCAGAATTTGTTGCCGGTAGGCAAACAGCCGATGCGATGAAAACGCAAGCATCAATTAACGCCATTGCAATTAAGGCAGTTCGCGCATTGCATAGTGAGATTGAAGTCAGCGACATTACAGGCAAAACTTACTGCAAGGAATGTCAGTATGAATACCCTTGCGACACAATCAAGTTAGTAGGTCAAGATGCCAACAATTAAAGTCAATCAAAAACAGGACTTCATAAACGTAATCTCAACTCACGGCATAGATGTCGAGGTTGATGTTGAAACCTTAGCTCGTTGGAACGATGCAATCAGTAAATGGTGGGAAGTCCAACTAGAAATGGATAAGGCGGTGAAGCAACGTGATTAGTTTCTTTGTAGAGGGTATCCCTGCACCGCAAGGTTCTAAAACTGCTAAATGTATAAATGGTCGCGCAGTTATGTGGGAAACCAGCAAAGGCGTAAAAGTATGGCGTGACACAGTTACAGCACAGGCACAAATCGAAATGATTGCTTACGGCTACGAAACTATGACTAATCCAGTTGAGTTGCACTTGTCGTTCTATTTGCCTAAACCTAAATCAGTTGATCGCAGATTACCTAGCGTGAAACCTGACCTGGACAAGCTAGTTCGCTCGACTTGTGATGCGCTAACTAAATCAGGCATTTACAAAGATGATGCATTAGTCGTAATGTTGTTTGCCAATAAGCAATACGCACATAATAAAGTTGGCTGCTCGATTGGAATTAGTGAGATAGATGTTTGATACTTCAGAATCTAGATGCCGTGAAGTTGATCCAGAAATATTTTTCCCCGATGGTTATCAATCGCCACAAGAAATCCATGTTGTATTAAGTCTTTGTTCACATTGTCCGGTATTCAAACAATGCCACGATTACGCAATACAGCACGATCTATTTGGATGGTGGGCTGGCACTACACGCGAGGAACGTAAAGCAAAACAAAAGGCTCTAGGTATTGAGCCAACACCGATTTCTTTTACCACTAACTACTGGCTAATCACAGAAGATGGTCGAAGAAAGCGCGAGGAACGCGAAAACAATAGGAAGGCAAGTTAAATGGCACTACCAATGGTTACAGCAACAGGAAATGTTGTATTTGAACCTGACTTTAAAGTTACTGATTCAGGTTTATCTCGCTGCAAGTTACGCATAGCTTGTGGCGAACGCAAAAAGGTAAACAACGAGTGGATTGATGGAGATACAACATTTGTCGATGTAGTTCTATGGCGTGGGTTAGCCGATGCCGCAGGTGAACTACGCAAAGGCGAATCAGTTGTTGTGACCGGCAAACTACGGGTACGCAATTACGAAACCAAAGATGGCAACAAAGGCACAGCCGTTGAAATAGAGGCACAAGACATTGCGCGAACTTTAAAACCTGCTCGTAATGATGTGGAAGCACCGTTTTAATGAATTGGGCGATGTATCTGATAATGGCTCTAGCGATTGTGACAATAGTCGCTGGGTCAGTTCTCTATGGTTATGCCTTAGCAATTAAGCACGTTAAGCGAGTCAGAGAACAGGCAATCATTGTGGCAAGGCTCAATCGGATAAACAGAGGCGAATCTAAACCAGTTTCGGGCGATGACATATTCGACATATTTGATGTAGATTAAGTTCTACCTCTCTCCATCGTGTCGCACCGTAGGTATCCTGGCTACTTACGGTGCGATACTTATTTGCATGAAACCCCGTAGTAAAAAGATGGAAGCGTTATACATTGAACGCCGAAAGATCGTTGCTGAGCTACTGCGCGATCAACCTTTATGCGAAAGATGCGCTAGTGCCTATGCTACGGATGTCCACGAGATCAAGACACGGGCTAGAGGCGGATCAATCCTTGACCGCGAAAACCTGGCGTGTCTGTGTCGCTTTTGCCACAGTTGGGTAACACAAAACCCTAAACTGGCACTTGAACAAGGCTGGCTTAAGAATAGTTGGGATGACTAATGGAACTCATTGAATACAAAGAAATGCGTGAAGCAATACAACGAGTGCGTGAGTTGCATAAGCCAGACCAATGTGGTGATAAGGACTGTCATCATTCATTCTGTGTTTATTGCACAGACCTTACAGAGATGGTATTTGTAGATTACCCTTGCGACACAATTCAAGCCTTAGATGGTGAGCAGTAATGGCACATCATAGTTATTGTGATTACAGACCAGAACACTTAATTGGTGTTGGTTGCATTTGCGAATTTATCGACCAAATTAGAAAAAGAGAACGCCAAATAATTGCCAAAAGAATTGGCACTGAAGTTTTACATCAAAAAGGCGAAGGAAAGTTTGCACTCTGTAAGGGTTGTGGACAATGGCCTTGCGAGTTAGATGGAGAACAATAATGAGTGAACAAGAGTTAAATGCATTTACTTTCTTACAAAATGCTGTTAAAACGTATGCAACACATAAACCAGAGATAACTTATTCTGGGGGTTGTGACGATTCAGATTGTTGTACTGATGATGGATATATGGCGTGCGTTGAATGTGACAATGATTATCCCTGCCAAGATATTAAAATACTCAATGAAATTTTTGGAGAAAGTCCAGCAATAACCCTTGCAGATATGTCTGCTGAACAATGCACACTTTGCAAGGCAGACTTATCGTATGCACCATACAATGAATTAGTTGCAGCAATAGCACGAGTGCGTGAGTTGCATAAGCCATATTGGAACGAACAAGAATTTTGCGATTGCTGTGATTTACTTTATCCTTGCCCAACTATTAAAGCATTAGACGGTGAGAAGTAATGAGCGACATAACAACAGACAAGTCGATGATTTATGGACTAGCAAAGGCTTTTGGCTCGTGGGATAACGTGATAATCGAACCTGATGAGGCAAACACAATTCTTGTAGAGCGTGAGTTACTTATTGAATTATCGAAAGCAAAGGCAGCGACTGAACGAGTGCGTGCGTTGCATAAGCCAGATGAAGATATGCCTAACTTATGCGCAGCACCAGATTGTAATTTTGGTTTATATCCTTGTGGAACTATCAAAGCCCTAGATGGTGAGTAGTAATGTATTTCACTTCATACTGGACAGATGCACATCGCAAAGGCATAGGCATCGATCTGTTTCAATTTGACTCTACATTGAGCGACTACGGCTCAATACATCTTGAAGTTTTATTATGGCGTTGGGTATTCAACATTAGTTTCGGTAGGAAATCTAAATGAACGATTGTCAGCATGAAAACAGTCAAGAGTTGCGTACATTGGGTGCAAATCACTTAGTTTGTCTTGATTGCAATTATCAGATTGTTTTAGGTGAGAATTGTCGTTCTGGTTGTATTACTAGGAATCACAAGGATTACGCCGAATGCTTGGCAGATGCTCGCATTGGTATCGACAAGACAAGTTTGCGCCCGTGAACTGGAACGACACTATCGGCCAATACATTCACGCCAAGATGGTTGAACACGCTTTAAAGGTAAAACCACAAGCAGACCGCGACAAGCTAGAGGAATCGATACATCGCGCATCAATCACCGTTGGTATAACAAGGCAATCAATAGCAGATGTATTACAAGCAGAGGTTGAATCATTAGCAATGCGCCGCGCATTAGGTGACTACGAAATCACTATTGACTTTATGGCAGGATTGATTGCTGCCGAACTATTAGTACGAACTGGAAAGCACGTTACGGATATCGCATGACAACAATCGTTACAACAACTGGAAGCAACTGGGCAACACTAGCCGCAGATCGTGGCATTACATCTGACCTAGTAATGCCTGATATGCCAAAGGTAGTTAAGCAAGGCAAGTGGCTTATTGGTGTTGCCGGTGACATACGAGCCTGTGATTTATTGCAGTATGGCGTTAAGTACCCTAACCCTGGAACTCTTATCAATAAACCTAAAAAGGATTGGTTCGCGTGGATGGTACTTAAAGTTGTGCCACTAATGAAAGCCGCAATCAAAGGTGAAACAGAACAGGACTTCGAGGCAATCCTTGTCACTCATGGAAAAGCATTTGTTCTGACTACTGACTTAGGTGTACTCGATGCCGCGCCGTATTGGGCTATTGGTAGTGGCGGCAAGATAGCACTAGGTCATCTGGCTGGATTTCAATATGCAGATGATTGGAATAAGAATCACGACCTAATGGCTAGGCACTCAATCGAGAGCGCATCAATGCATGATGTAAACACACGGGGAACTATAGACCTGTATATCTCGCACCATACCGGACACATTTCAAAGAGTTAGGGATGGGGTTTGCCAAGCCTTGTCTGGATTGTGGGGTACTGACTAGACAGGGCAACAGATGTCAGAAACATCAAAACATTATTGATTCAAAGATAAACGCCAAGAAACAACAGCGCATTCATTACAAAGGTGATTACCGTCAACGAGCTAAGGCAGTTCGAGATAACGCAGTTTATTGCTGGATCTGTGGCGAAACCTTTACTATCGACAATCCACCAACGGCTGACCACCTAGAGCCTGGAAATCCCGACTCGATCCTGCTTCCAGCACATCGATCATGCAACTCAAGCAGAGGCAATACCCCTGCCCGTATTTAACGGGAGGTGGGCTTTTTTCTCATAGGGAATCGAAGCCGACACAGATCGGAAGAGCGGTTCAGCA
>ERZ869929.330-NODE-330-length-31879-cov-7.879274_pt1 | contig 31879 bp, 52 predicted proteins | sample MGYA00579312_ERZ869929 | MGnify/ENA primary metagenome ERZ869929 (study PRJEB32216, sample SAMN09231818) | wastewater metagenome | place: USA: Maryland | collected 2016-08-09 | study: EMG produced TPA metagenomics assembly of the PRJNA472060 data set (Reclaimed... | reverse complement strand
GCCTTCCATTCGTCTGGAGTCATTCGTCACCTCTGAAGATTCGTTTCGTTCCAAGCCGGCCGAGGCGGTGAAGCACGATGCCCACCGCGTCCCAAACGTTGTGCCTGAGGCTGGCGGGCACCGACTGCATACCGATACCTACGTAGAAAGCTTCCGTTTCGCTGAGCTGTTTTTCAATTCTCTTAAGCATCACGTCGGGGTCGACCTGACCCTTCCACGTGCGTGGGCGAACGTACTCAATAGAGTGCTTGTCTCTCGGATTGTGGTGCGTTGATTCAAGCACCTCCACAGCCGTGAGAATGGCGCTGGACACCCCGGCCACCATGAGCAAGTCGTTGGGGTCGCCCTTCTGTTGGGCGCCTTGGTAGACCTGAGGCCACTCCACAAGAACCACCAGCTCGGAGGCGCCCATGCCGCGCGCCGCGTCGGTGATTGTGGTGCCAATGGAATAGGCCATTTGTTGGATGCCGTTCGGCTCGACCGCGCCTTTCTTGCGCGAGGCTGGGAAGTTCTTGATGTAGAATGCCTCTCGAATTCCTCGCTCTTCTGTGCCCCAAGCCACGCCGCATCCCCGCACGCCGGGGTCAACACCCACGATTAGCTTTGACATTCTGTGCCTCGAATCAAACAAAGGACGAACAGCCAGTAGGCCGACGTGACGCCCAAACACCAGCACTGCAATAGTTGAAGGTCACTCATTTCTTCACCCCTGGTTCCCACGTAGTAAGCTTCCCATGCAAATCAAATGCCGCTTCCATATCCTTGTACCAACGCCGCGCGATGGCAGGTTCTGCCTTCACATACACGTCAGGCACGAACTCCCGCATGGACTTGACCATGACCTTGGCCATCTCATAGGCCGCGTCGTGCGCCCGGCCTTCGGGGAGCTCGGCTAGAATTTCATCGTGAACGAATGCCATTGGGCGCGAGCCCCACAGAGGTGACGCGCGGTCCGTGTAGCAGGCCTTGCTAACTTGCCACAGCGCGTGCTTGGCACCGAACCCCGCGAGGCTTTGAAAGCTATGGTTGGCACCATCGGAAAAGCCCAGCCCACCGCGAACGAAGTTCGTGATAGGGCTGATAATGGTCGCGCACTGTACATCTACGCCCGGCAGGTCGTTTACCCACTCAAAGTAGGTTTCCATTTCCGGCCACTGTGCAAACCACTGTGCGCGCAACTCAGTTGCAACTTCAATGCACCGCTGGCACGTTGGAGCACACGAGAGGCCTTTCCATTCAACAACTTTGTGGGCGCCACACTGAGCGTCGGGGTCATACGCCTTGCAGAAAGACAACCCCTCCTTACGCTTGGCAAGAACCAACTTTACCGGGCCCATGCCGCCGGGGAAACCGAAGTTCGCGGCCTTGGCCATTTGACGATAGTTCTTGGCTTGCTTGTCACCTGCCTTGACGCGTTTGGTGAAGTCGTCTGCATCCGTGTTGAGCATTTTGGCCGCAAACAAGGTGTGCAACGCGCCCGGGTCTTCTTTCTCGTTGATTGCGTCGCGCATGGCGCTGTGTCCAAACAACGTGTAGTTGACCTGCGCCAGGGTGCACAGCTCCAAGGCGGCATAGTCGACTGAGCAGTACACACGGCCGGGACGAGCGACGAACGTCTCACGAATGCCGTGCCCGCGGGGGAGCAGCTGCAAAAGGCCGTCGTATGACGCGCGGCCGGTGGCTACCAGCACGTTGGATTGCACGTTGATTGGTAGGGAAGTGCCCCGCTCCAGAAAGGGGAGGTAGGTACCGTTCAACTTCTCCGCCTCGGATATCTGTGCAAATCCTTCGAGCACGGGGTCGCCGGATTCAGAAAGCGAGTCACGGTCTGCACACACACCGCCGGTGGCCGTCTTGGGTACGTGGGGTGTCAACTCAAGGCCGGCGCCCGAGCAGGCCGGGCAGTTGACCGGCTTGCCGGTCTTTTCGGAGGGCACCTTACCCGCGCCTTGACACGTCTTGCACGTCTCGGTAGCACCGTACGCGCGCATAACAGCGCGTTTGAGGGTGGGCCCGTCCTTAGTGCCGTCCTCTCTAATGAATCCGTGGGCGACGTAGACCTCTCGGGAATCGCGCAGGCGGGCTTCAACGTTCTTGCGCACCTCGGCCACGGCCGCGCCATCCGTGCGCATGCCATAGATTGAGCCCAGGTGCATGCACCACGCCGCACGGCACTGGTGTGTGAGGTGATTCCAACCGAACTCGCCGACCGGTTTCAGCACCATGACATCGGGCTCTTGAGCCAAAGAGTACTGTGCCAGCGCCACGTCGAGTGTGTTCTTGGCGTCGTCTTTGGGATACTGCACGGCCGACGCCGGCCACTCGGAGAAGGGCTTGCCTTCAAGCTCGGCATACCTCAAACGGTATTCATCGTTTTCTTTGGCGTTGTGCCGGTCAAGGTAGAGCTGGGAAACGATTTCCAAAGAGTAGCGCTTGGATTGCTTGCCACTGGGGCCCTTCAAAGGCCCGCCTGTCTTGGGGTCCTTGAACAGCAGTCCGCGTTCGTTCATGTGCAACGCTGCGAAAATCTGGACGTCCCAAACATGGCCTTGCTCATACGCGTCAAACACCAGCGGAATGAACGACGCGTCGGCGGCACACAGACAGCCGAAGTCGTAGGCTATGTTGGCGCCGACGAGGGTCACGTCCGGGTTGAGAAGCCAACCGCGCACAAGCGCTTTGATTTCCGCCGGCGTGGCTAGTTCGGGCGCCAAGGCCTCACCGCAGTAGGAGCCACACACGATGGGTGGGGCCAGCAGCCCTGGCTGAAATTGGTGAGTCTCAAGGTCGAATGCGATGAATTCCATAGAGACTCCTAAAGGGGAAAGGCGCGGTGACGGAGTTGAACCGCCAAATCAGGCATGCCTGCGTTATAGCCTCGGGCGTCCCCGTCGGGCGTCCCCGTCGGGCGTCCCCGAAGCCCTCACCGTTTAACTAACCGCGCATCTGGGACTGTTGGAATCGAACCAACGTTCACCGGTTAACAGCCGGGTGTTCTGCCAATTGAACTAAGCCCCAATGTGCCGTCTCTCCGGCTGTCACGACGCGTTGAACGGGCATCCTGTCGTTTACCGCCGCCGACTTGAAGTCTAGGCACCGTGCGGGATTGCTTTCAGCTTTCGATTGCCTTGCGCCTGGCGGCAATCGATTTTTCGTCGTTGGCGCTGGGCATGGGCTCAAATTTGTAGTTCGTGAAAATGCCTCCGGTGCTGGTGCGTTTGCGAACGGTGGTCATACGCACAGCCACGCCGCGCAAGGCTTGAACCTTTTCATCAACGGCGGCGTTGTTGAAGTCGCCAAGCTCCTCATCCTCGATGGGTTCGCCGTTACACGCGGTCAGAATCGTTTTGTGATTGCTGTAGGCGGAGCCGGCGCCTTTACCTTCGAGAGACAAGACCCACGAAGCGGAGGTGCCAGGCTGGTTCGGAGTGATAAATTCCATGGACTCGCCGGCTTTAAGCAAGTCGGCTGGGGGCGGGTTGGGTGAGGCCTTGTCGACCACAAACTCCCAAATGACCGACTTACCTTTAAAGCCTTCTTTGTAGGTGACGGTCTTGACGGTCAGTTCATACGCACCGTCGCGGAAGTAGACGCCGCCGCTTGAAACTTGAGCTTCTTTCAACTTCTTCGTGTCCATTTGCATTTTCGTTCTCCATTTACAACCGGCGACATGCCGGCCTGACAGCTATATTCAGACTTCCTCTTCATCGTCAAGCAAAGCCGCATCACGGCCGAAAGAAGTCGCGTGGGTGGTGAATGCGACCTTTGCCATCAACAGTTTCTGTTTTGACCCCGTCGTTTCTTGGATGTATCTCGACGCGGACATGGCCTTGCTAAACGACTCCTCTAACACAGGCAAATGCTGTGCCACTTCACACGTCACTTCACTCGCCAACTGGTGAGGGCGATGGGTGCGGGCAATCATTTGTTCCCAAATGGCGCCGCTTGTCGGCGACGTGGGCACAAGGTTTTGATGGAAGGCCTGCAGGTTCTTGCCGGTGCCGTGGGCTTTGATGGCCGCTACGACGCTGCGCTTGCCCTTCTCTTTGATGATGCCGGACGAAGCCTCTTCACCACCGCCGAAATAGGGAAGCCTGCCGGTTTTGGCAATCTCGCGCCCGAAGTCGCCGAACTCAACCCAAATCAGGCCCTTGTTCTTTTGCCCCCACTCGGCGCACGCCTCGACAAGAAAACGGTCTTCCCAGACGGTTTGGGTTTCGGGGTGGGCCTGGTCACGAATGGCGTTCCACCGAAGATAGGTCGCCGAGTCCCAAACGGGCTTGGGGCCTTTTTTGGTGTGCTTGGGCACGTGTGTGGTCGAGCCGTCGGGGTTGTCGTGTGAGTAGCCGAAGTGCCACCGCGCCGCAGCGCGTTCAACAAGTCCCGGTGAGTCGAGCTGTACACGGCCCTGGCCGGCCTTCTCACGCACTTCGGTGAACCACTCTTTACGAGCGGCCAGCCATTCTTTGATGATGTGTGTGGGCTCATTGTGGGGCCAAATCCAGCGGTAGAAAAAGCCAGCGCTCATTTGCCGGGCGCACCGCAGCAGTGACAAGACATCGGTCAGAGGTTCGCCGTCGGGGCGTTCCCAGGCCTCGGTGATTGTTTGGGTGAGGTTGCGCACCTTTGTGGGGGCCTGAACCTGAAATTTTGTCAGAAGCAACGACGTGCCCAAAGCCGTCTCTTTCGTCGCGACCACGCCCGGGGAACTCACCAAACGCCGGCGGAAGCCGCTGCGCACGGGCTCGGATTCGTCGCTACACAAGCGGCGCAGGTTGCCCGCCGGCTTCATGAAAGAGCCCGCGTCAAGCGCCGCTGCCCACTCCACAAGCGTGGGGTAGTGCAAAGGCAGGGGTGACCTCTCGCCCAAAGCGTGCTCACTCAAGTGGGCGTAGTCCATCAAGCTCCGCTTTGTGAGCGTCCCGCTGAGACACACAAACCGCGCAGGCTTGCCTTGTCGGTTCTTGCGCTCGCCCAAGTACCGCAGAAAGCGCTTTGTGCGAGCCGCATCCTTGGCTGAGAGGTTGTGCGCCTCGTCGGCGATAATTAAATCAGGCTCAATTTGGGCGAGCAGCTCGCTTGCCTTCATGTTTGAGAGCTCGGCATAACTCAACACACGCAGGATGGGCTTGCCTGGCGTGAACGTAGGTCCGCCGGCGAGGTTCGGCACGTTGAAGTGTGCCGACCACTGCGGGAAGTCGCGCTCGACAAACTGAGGTTTCAGGTTGGACGGCAAGAGTAGCACCGCCCGTTCTGATTTCATGACCATGGGCAGCAAAATGGTGAGCCCGGTCTTGCCGTGCCCTACGCCGATGGGGCCCAACAAACCGCCGTACAGGTACCCAGATTCGAGCCCACGGCCTTGAACGTCGTTCAATTCGGTGATACACCGCCCGAACTCGGTGGCGCACCTGCACGCCTTGTTGGCGCGGCTAAGCGCCGCGGTCCATTTCTTGGCCAATGCCGGGCCGTCGGCCTCGGTGTTGGTTTGGGGTAGCTCTAAGATGCGTTTCAAGTCTTTGGACCAGCCCACGCCGGCCCCGCGGTATTGATTGTCCGGGGGCGTAGCATGTTCTTCAACGTCGGCAATCGCCGGCGCGTGAGTCTCTTTCAGCTTGGACCAAAGACCCATGCTTAGAGCTCCGCCTTGCGGTGGTCGTAGCTGTGGGTCACGTAGTGTGCGCCGCGGGCAAACGCAATGTTCGAGAGCGCAAAGGGCTTGTCGCACCGCGCGATGGGGCGGGACTCTCCGGGGAACGGTGTTGCCAGAAGCTCGAATTTCTGAAGCTCCTCATTGAACAAGATGAAGGTATGCCCTGGCATGGTTGTGTTTTCGGATTCAACCCACTCGATTGGAAATTGCATTAGACCACCCCCCGGATAACAACGATGTCAGTACTTGCTTCAAGGCGTTCGATGACGGCCGCGGCCAGCTCGCCTCGGGAGCTGGTGGTGTAGATGCCGCTCTTGCCAGCAATCTCTGTCCACACGCGAGAGGCGAGCGCCGAACGCCAACCACCATAAGCAAGCGGGCTCTCTTTAGGGGCGTTGCGAATGTCATTCACGTTGAACTCTTTTGCCAGGGTGTCGGCACACATTTGTGTGACGAATGCCAGGGGCACGCTATCGGTACACACAGGCAAGCAGTCAATCAAGAGCAGGGTAAGTCCGGGTGTTCCCGCCGGCGCGCCGATGGCCTCGGGTGTGGGGGCAGGTTCGGTCTTGGCTTTAGCCGCGCGGGGGCGCTTGGGTTTGGCCTCCGCTTCCGCGATGATGGCTTCAGCAGCGACGGGATTGGCCGGACGAATGATTGTGGCAAGCGTCTCGGCAACCTCTGCGGGAGTGGGTTCGGGTGAACCCTTAGGCCCCGCGGAAGCCAAGGCGGGGTCGCTGGCGGGGGCGTCTGGGGGCAAGATGCCTTCATCGACGATGTCCTCGATTGTGAGCTTTGTGGGTGCTTTGGCCTTCTCTCGGTTGGCATCGGTCTTGGCTGCAAATTGTTTGGCAAGTGACATTAGTTCCTCCTGTTTGTTTTTGAAAAGCCCTCGCGGGCTGTACGGACACACGTCTGCAAAATCGCAACCACCGTAAGCCCCACACGAGCGCACATTCGGCGTGATGCTTTCGGGGCTGGAAATGGCCGCTACGCACATCCCGGCGACCGTATCCTTGATTTTCCCCAGGCCCCGTTCGAGGGCCGCACTGTTTGCGTAGTGAACTGATACAGGTCTGAAAAGTTTGCGGCCTTGGGTCTGATAGTTGTGGTGGCGGAACTCGACCGGGAGGCCTCGCCATTGCCATGCCCAAGCGCTGTAAAGCACCGCCTGCGGGTCGTCCCGAAGGGCCTCGGCATCGGGGGCATACTTCTCTACATCCGCCCGGAACTTGTGGTCGATAATCAGCGTGCGGTCGCTGAAAGGCACAATCAAATCGATGTACCCCACCAAGGGTACGCCTAGAATCTCAAGGGCCGGCCCCTTCAATTCCCGCTCGACCTGTAGGCCTGGCAGGCCCACCAAGGGCTTTAGATAGTCGTCCCCGCCTCGGGCCAGGGCCTCGCGGTGGTCGACCTTGCCGCCCGATTTGAGCCACTCTTCAAGCTGGGCGTGCATCTTCCCGCCAAGGGTGGCTCCCTTGCCTGTAGGCTTTTTCGGGAGGCCTGCTACCTTGTCAAACCACCACTTAAGCGCACACAGACGGAACGTTGAAATTTGGCTGGGGGAAACATAGTCAAGCATTATTTTTCTCGAATCTGTGCGAAGGATGTGAAGCGGTTTTTACATTGGTCCGGCCGTGCGGTTATGAGCTTTTTCAGGCGTGGGTTTTCAGCCATAATCGCTTTAACTGCGTGACCGGCCGCGCCTTGGTCGTCAATGTAAGACATGACAAACTTGTGTGGGATTCGCCAAAAGCGCAGCTGCTGGTCGCCCACATAGATTCGCGAGCTCTCCGTTGAGCACGTGAGCGCCTGCACGGCTTCCATAAGCACCCGCGGGCGTGGGGGCGCGGGTTGTGATGGCACCCATTTCTCCCACAAACTGTTCACCGAAAAAGCGCCGGCATTTACCCAAATCATACCCTCACCTACCTGCACGTGACTCTCCAAAAGCTTCATGTTGGGGTCATTGGGGTGGTGTCGTGCAAGGGCCAGCAACGCAGCCCCCAGGAATTGAATCACGAGGTCGTTGGCGCCGGCGGTGGTGGTAAGCAGCTCGGTGACGGTGCTCTGTTGACCCTCCACAAGCCAACGCGTCGAGAAATCCAACTCGCGGTTCTGTGCCAACCAAAGCGCTGTGCGTGCGAACAGGCCCCGCTTGCGCCACTCGGTGTCGATAAAATCGCCTCCGCGTTCGTCGCGAATGGACTGCAGAAAACGCCCGGCCTCGTTGTCCGGCTCGACCATGCGCAGCCGCTGTGCGATGGCGTCGATGTCGTCTTGATTGAGGCTCTCGGACGTCTGAAAAATGTTGGCGTTGTTGGCGCCGACGTAAATGCGCGCGTAGCCGCTGAGAGATGAGGTAGCGCTGTACTTGGCATTCACCGGGTGCATACCTTGTGACACCAGTCGGCGTATGTGTGCCGTGCGCCCCTTGACGTCGGGCAAGTTCTCATCGGCAAATACCAGCGGGCATTGACGCAATGAGTCGTTGAAAGCCGTGCCCAAAATGTTGTTCATGGCCGTCGGGCCGGCATCCGTCCAAATCGTCGAAACGCAATTCGCGAAAAGGCTTTTACCGGCCGATTTTTGGCCTCTGACAAACAGGATGGATGCCGGGCGGTGTAGGTAGAAGCAAGATGCCACCCAGTCCCACACCACTTCCGATTTGCCCCCAAGTAGGTACAGATATTCCAAGATTTCTTCGGAGCGTTCGGCGTACTTCGGCCGGGGCGTGCAAAGCGCTTCGTGGAAGATTTGGTCGCTGGGCTCGTAGTAGCTGAAAGGCAGGTCAAAGTGGCTGATGACCCCACCGCGTGCGACAACGGCGTGGTTGCGCAGGAAATCTCCTACCGGGGCAAGGCTCTTCTTGCCTTGTTTGTCCGTTGTGAACAGCTTCACACCCCAGTCTTCCGGTATCAGCGAAAAATCCTGTGGAAGCACCGTTTCCAAGTCCATGCGCGAGATTTCTCGCTGGTAGGTGCCGTGCACGAAGGTCCTAAAACGGCCGTCGCGTTGGATGACGAGGCGCCTTTTGAGGCCGTCCGCGTCGGTGCGTTGCTGTCGGGCCCACGTCTCGAACTGCTCCGGGGTGTAAATCGGCGAGGCCTCTGCGGTGGGTTCGCCGTCGGCGGGGGCCGGAGGTGCGTCGGGCGCCGGCGGGGCCTTTTTACGCATCGCGTCAAGCCAAAGGACCGTTTGATGCCGCTCGGCCTCCAGGGATGCGCGGGCCTGCTCCTTGGCCCGGGTGAGCTTGGCCCGGGCCTCTTTTTCCCAGTCGTGCCCGCTGTCCGACGGCGTGGCCCGAAGGGCGGGGCGAATGAGCTCCAGGATGGCCTCGTCGGGCACGTCCAAGGCCTTAAAGGCCAAGAACCCCACCACCCGCAAGAGGTTGGGCTCGCGCTCGCCTGGCGGCCCCAAGGGCTCTCCTTTGAGGATTGCCGTGTAAAGCTTGCGGTTCTCTTCTTTGCCCCCGTAGCGCAAAGTATTGCGCAACTGCTCCATGTCGACGGTGGTTTCCACCGCGGCCGTTGGGGGATGTGGTGGAACGATTGCTTTGGGGGCCTCCAAGGCCAGCATTTCGTCTACGTCCACCGGTTCGGTGCCCGACGTGCCGCCCACCGTCTCCGCGTCGGGCTTGACTCGGGGCTCGTAGTACATGCGCGCGGTGTCGGTACGTGTGGCGCGGTCAAAGGGGATTTTGAACCCGTCGGCGACGACGGCGAACAGTTTCTGATACTCGGCCGGGGTCACGTCCCGGGTGAGGTTGAACACCAGCCGCGCCTTTGGGGCTTCTTTGGTGTGGCTGTGGGTGCTGTAGATGAGGCACTGTGCGTTTGAGGCCTCCACCGCCTGCAAGAGGCTCTCGAACTGCTCGGGTGAGATGTCGTCGATGTCAAAGGTGAGCACCGACAACGCCTCGACGTTCACCTTGGCCCTTTTGGTGCCTTCTTTGAAGGTCGCCGGGCTCCAAAGGAAGCCTTCTTTGGGCCCGATTTGGTGCTTGCTGTAGACCTCGGCGAAGGCCTCCCAAGAAGGCAGGGTCACCGGCTGTGGTTGATTGTAGGTCTTATCGTTGAAGCGCGAAATCTTGATGGGACGGCTCATTAATCGACCTCGTTTTCAGGGCCCAGGATTTGGCAACACACCATAACCAAAAGGTCGGCCATGTAGGGGCGGTATTGAAACCCATAGGCCACGGCGTTGTCAGTGGGTGTGTGCTGTCCGGTGTAGACCTCGGCTGGTTCGTCGCGTGCCGTCAGGTGGGCGAAGATTTCCGCCAAGGCGAGGTGTACGCCCACCTGCCACGAGAGCCGGCCCGGGCGCACCGCCTCCGCATAGAGTTTGATGTTGTAGGGGTGAGTCTCTGAGCTGTACACACACCAACGAACTGGCTCGGCGAAGTCGTGCGGTTCCATTTAGCCTCCCCAGGCTTGGCTGGTCAGTGTATCACAATCCGGATAGCGGTTCATCAAGAGTCTTGTAAAGTGACTGCCATATTTTCGAATTGTGAGGTCCACGTTTTGTTTGGTGCATGCAAACTGTGTGCCGATGTATTCGAGGGACTTCCCGCGTGCTCTGAGGGCGCACATGCGCTTCCATTTTGGGTGTTGGGTGTTTTCTGCCAGGTCTTCTAGGAAGCCTTTGAAGTCGGCCAAGGCGATGGCGTCGGTGGGGTCTGCGTAGTCGGCTGGGGTCGTGTCGGGGTCTACGTACTCCCCGGCCCGGGCCGACTCCGCCACCGCCCGGACTTTGCTCTGTGTGAAAAAGCGGGAAAGCTCGTTTCGTGCGCAGCTGTAGGCGTAGGCCTCTAAGGGGCCTTGCTTGGGGTCATGGGTGCGTATGGCTTTGAGTACACCCAGGGTGAGACTTTGCCGCACGTCTTCCAAGTTTGTTTGGGTTCGCCAGGCGCGTTCGGCCCGGTAGAGCCAGATTTTGGCCCATTGGTGAATCTTGGGGGCCATTTGCTTCAGTTGGTGGGTTTCGGTTGTGTCAGTCATTTGATTGCGCCTCCGCGCACAAGGTGGGTGAAAAACTGCCTGTAGTCCTTCATGTACTCGTGAACCTGGACGTTGAATGGGCCAATGTGAAGGACGTAGGTCAGAAGGCCTTCGGGGTATACGTGGGCAAGGGCTATGTAGCGCCTACCGTGGTTCCAGTGCCGTTCGGCGGTGTTGATGAACACACACGAGGCCAGCGACCACACACCCCAGATAAGGCCCCCTTTCTGTCGGTAGACCCTAGGCCCACACCAAGCGCCGTGAACGTAGATGGCGATGGGGTCGCGACGCCAACCCTCTGCCCCCAAAGAAAGACCACTTTGCTGAGAAACGAACACGCTCATGGGCTTTTGACGTGCAAAACGGGGGCCTGGGTCTGTGTTTTGGGGAGGGGGTGTTTGTAAGTGGTTGAAAAGACACAAAACACCGCGAAATGGGGTTTTCCCACCGGCCAAAAACCACAAAAACGCGTTTCCAAGTGGTTGAAAAGACACAAAATCTAACTATGCATTTTTTGCGTGGTGCACAAGTGGTGCGTGGGAAACTCTAATACTATTATATACTTATTATAGTAGTAGTAGTAGTATATAGTGCACCACAGCTATGGGAAACTCTCCGTGAGCTGTGGAGCGGTAGCCCATAGAGTTTCTGTGTGCTGTGGCTGTGGAAGTTTTCAACCGTGGTGGTGCCGGTTTGGCTGTCGTGCTGGTTTGGGGGCGAGCTGCAAAATCAACAACTTACAGCGTTTTTCAGAAAAAAGGTCAATTATATCATGGGTGATTTTTAGGGGTGTCGCTCAATTCGGTGTTTTCCTCAACAGTTGCTTAGGGTTAAGTGCGGTACTTGGATATCAAAACGATTTTTGGCCTAAGAAAATCACGCATTTGACTCTTGTCAGCGGTTTTGCACTTTTCTACCTGTTTCAGAGCCTCAAAATTGACATTTCTATTTGTAGTAACATATGGTTAGAGCAGCCCACCACCACTAAACGGTGAACCCTCTCGTTTGTGTGTGTATTTGTAGTTCTGTGTGGGTATGTTGTTCACGTTTCGGCTTACTTTTAGTGTCGTTCTCTGTGGGCTTGTGTAGTATTTTGTAGGGGATTATCAAAATGGCATTTACGAAAAAAGAGGCGTTTTCTGACAAAAATGAGGTAAAAACAGCAAAAAGTGACATTTTTGCGCTTGAAGTGCAAATCGGCGAAAATGTCGTGGTCCCTACCGAAAATCAGACAGTCAGTGCAGAATCGTCCGACAATCGGACAGAGCTACATGTAGGTATTGGTGAGCAATCGAGTACATTGCCCACATTGTCGGATAAAAGCCCAGTTTCATTTCAGGTTCGGAACGGTCGTTTGCGCACGGTTGTTGACCCCAGATTGAACGTGACTGAAGTGGATATGCGGGCCGCATTCGCGGCAATGACCCCCGATGTCGTGAACACCCTAGGTCAGTTGCTGACCCATTTTGATGCACGAATCCGATTGGCGGCATGTATGCAGATTCTGGATAGGGCTTGGGGTAAGCCGACAACCAAGGTCAATGTAAGTACAGCTCCTACACGTAACCACGTCGATACGTCCAAGTGGACGCCTGAGGAGCGGGCCCAGGCCCGCATGCTTTTAGAGAAGTCCCTGAACACCGCAACAATTGCAACGCAAGAATTACAGGGTGACATTGTCGCTGATTTACCCACAGAGCTAGAGGTAGGCAATGGCCGTACTAAACGTTAGTCATGTATGTGTTTCCTGCCTCGGCGACGCTGACCCGCAATTGCCGGGCACTGTGTGTGTACCCGCGCGTGAGATTGTGGACATCGGCGCGGGCATGTTGCTTACCGAACCTTCTTGGATTTGCCAGGATTGTGCGCCTCAGTGGGTGGATTGGTCTGCATTAGAGGAGTCTGATGACCCGGTTGATTGTGTGGATTGGTACGAATGCGAGTCCTACATCGACCCCTACGCAGAGGGCGACGAATGAGCGTCATTCAGCTGAATGGTACGCAACGTTTGCAGTGCGACAAGTGCGGGGGCATCGCGCATCCTGAGGATGTCCCCGCCAAGGCCTCCATGCTACTTGTGGGTTTCGTGGGCAACCACCTAGGCGGGCTGCTCTTCTGTGGGGAATGCCAGGCAACCGTGCTACAGTGTGTGCAGGGAGAGGCACGTGGATTCAAACCTAGACCTTGACACGCTTCGAGAAATCGAGCGCGATTTGGTGCGCCGGCATTTCTCTGAGTTCGTGCGCTCGGCCTGGCGCCACATAGACCCGGCACCGTTGGTGTGGGGCGTTCACATGGATGCCCTGTGCTCAGTGCTACAGGCAATCGCCGAGCGGCGTTTGCAGCGCATCATCATCAACGTTCCGCCAGGCTATGCCAAGTCCATGTTGGTGGCTGTGCTCTTTCCGGCATGGCGTTGGCTGCGCAAGCCTTCATGGAGTTTGCTGGCGGCCTCTCACAGCCTTCAGTTGAGCACCCGTGACGCGGTCAAAACACGCGCCCTCATGGATTCGGAGTGGTACAAGGACATGGTGCGCGGCGCGTGGACCATGCGCGATGATGACAACCAGAAGACGTTTTACAAGAACAGCGCCGGTGGCTTCCGCCTGGCTTTGTCCGTGGGCTCTGGTACCACTGGGTACAGAAGTGAATGCCAGATTGTGGACGACGCATTGGACGCCAAGGCCGCCTACTCCGCGTTGAAGCGGGAAGAGGCTGTGCTTTGGAAAACAATCACCATGAGCACCCGCTTTAACGACATGGAGCGGGCTGAAGAAATCATCATTGGTCAGCGGCTGCATGAAGAAGACCTGCCCGGCTACCTGTTGAAGCATGAAGGCCGTGGCAAGTGGGCACACTTGAACTTGCCCGGTGAGTTCGAGCCCGATGCCCGTGCGGTGGTCAAGGACATCCACGGCAAGCTCATTTGGGAGGACCCCCGCAAGGAGGCCGGCGAGCTGCTGTTCCCCGCCAAGTTCAGTGCCAAGGTCATGAAGGACCTGAAGCTTGCGCTCGGCCCCTACGGTTACGCGGGCCAGATTCAGCAAAGGCCCACGCCTGCCGACGGTGGGTTGCTCAAACGTGAATGGTTCAACACCCGATGGGCCGCGCCTGGCACGACGCCCCCGACGGGCATGCAGTGCGTGCCGCTGCCCAAGGCTTTCTCTGAGATGACCATTGTGGCCGACTGTGCGTTCAAGAAAACGGACACCAGCGACAAGGTGGCAATCGGCGTGTGGGGTAGGCAGGGCACGAGTCTTTTCCTGTTGGACCTGCGATGGGAGCGTATGACGTTCACAGAGACATTGCAGGCGTTCCTGGACCTCAAGGCCAAGTGGCCCAAGGCCAACAAGGTCATCATCGAAGACAAGGCCAACGGCACGGCCATCATCGACGTGCTTCGCAGTCGCATCCCCGGCGTGGTGCCCGTGCAACCCGACGGCGGTAAAGAGGCCCGCATCGCAGCGTCAACGCCAAAGTGGGCAGCGGGCAACGTCGTGCTGCCCCTGCAAGCGCCTTGGGTGGCGGATTTCATAGAAGAAGCGGTATCATTCCCCAGGGCCCCGCACGACGACGCCATAGACATGGCAGCCTATGCGATTTCAGCTATGCTACAGAACAGCAACCTCAGCTGGTTAGAGGCAATCAACAAAGGACTTTGAGAATGGCTTCCAAAAAGAAGGCCCCCGCCAAGGCGGTTGAATCGAAACCCGTGCGTGCCGACAACTTTCAAAACCTGGTGACGGGCCTCGGCAACATAAGCCGCGACAAGCGCATGAGCGGGGTGCCCTACACCTACTCCCTTTCCACAGGCGACTTGACTGAGCTAATGCGAGGCAATGACCTCGCGGCCCGTGCGGTCGAGACGCCCGCCGATATGATGACACGCGAGGGGTTCGACGTGCTCATCCAAGATGACTCTGAGCTTTCAGAGGCGATTGAGCACAAGCTTCGCGACCTGTGTGTGCAAGACAAACTGCACCGCGCGCTCATGTACCAAGGCGGGTTCGGCGGTGGGCTTGTGGTCATTGGTGCCATGGACGGTGCCGACCTTGAGCAACTGGCCGAGCCGCTAAACGAGAATCGGATTCAAGACATCGCGTTCTTGAACGTGTTCTCTGCGGCTGAGGTGCGGGTGTTGGAGTGGTACAACAACCCCTACGAGGCGCGGTTCGGTGAGCCTCGGGTCTATCAGATTACGCCCAAGGTCATGTACGGCGGGGGCTCTACAGCGCTTGTGCGCACGACGATGTTCAACGTTCATGAGTCCCGCACGCTGCGCTTTTGTGGCCCTTGGGTAAGCCAAGAGCAGCTGCAAACGGCCATGGTTTCCATCGGCTGGGGTGACTCTGTACTTGTGAAAATGTATGGCGTGCTTCGCGACTTCGGCCAGACGTGGGAAGGCGCGGCCACGCTCATGCAAGACTTCTCGCAAGCGGTCATCGGCATGAAAGGCTTGGCCGAGGCCATGGCTTCGGACAACGAGGGCCTGATTAACCGACGCATGGTGTCAATGGATATGAGCCGCAGCTGGATTCGGGCACTGCTATTGGATGCCGACAACGAATCTTTTGAGCGCAAGTCGACGCCCATCGCCGGCATGCCCGAGATGATGGACCGTTTTTGCAACCGCGTTGCCGCGGCCGCGCGCATGCCGGTGAGCTTGCTCATGGGCCAGGCCCCGGCGGGGTTGAATGCCACAGGGGACTCAGACATTAGGTGGTTTTACGATGAGATGAAGGCACGCCAAGGCAAAGAGATTCTGCCACAGCTGACCAAATTGGTGCGCTTGCTTATGCTGTCCAAGTCTATGGGAGGCAAGCTCGCAGACAACTGGTCAATCAAGTTCCGTCCGCTGTGGCAAATGAGCGAGACCCAGTTGGCCGACATCCGGGTAAAAATGTCCCAAGCCGATACGGCGTATCTCAATGCTGGCGTGCTGTCGGCTGAAGAAGTTGCCGAGTCGCGCTTCGGTGGGGATGCCTACAGCATTGAAGTTCAACTTGACCGTGACTCTCGCGATTTGATGGAGTCGGCCCAGGCCGGCGAGGTTGAAGGTGACGAAGGACCAGAAGGCCCGGACGATTTCCCGAAGGCAGTGCCCACCGATGTGGTACAACCGTCTACGGGAGGCTCTATGCCAAACGGGGAAACCAAGTTACAGGATACCGCGTTGAACGGTGCTCAAATCACCAGTGCCCTGGCCATCGTGCAAGAGGTTGCTGCCGGACGCCTGCCACGCGATGCGGCCATGGGCATGCTTCAAAGCTTCTTCAACATGACTGAAACTGAGGCGGCACAGGTCATGGGTTCGGTGGGTAAGGGCTTTACCCCTGCCACAGTGGTTACCCCTATCCCGGCAGGTGAGTAATGGCTGTCTTGGCCTCCCGCTTGGCGATAAAGACAGCGCTAACCCTTGGCGCCCTGCGGCGCCAGGATGTGGCCAAGCGCCTGCCCAGGCAGGCCGAGCCCAATGCCCAACGCGCGGCCTATCTGAAGGCCTTGCTTGATGGACCATGGGCCACGCTGCGCCAGCTCATTGCCGAGGCCTTCACCCCCGAGGTGTTGGCCCGCCTGGCGCGGAAGTACGAGGACGTGCAGGGCGCGCGGTCCGATGCCGACGATGATGTAGACGGGCTGTTCGACAACATCGAAAACCGATTCTTCAAGTTGTGGAGCCGGAAGCGCATGGCTCGTTTGGCCGAGCGAGCGGGTGGGCAGGTCAACAAATTCCAGGCCAGGCAGTTGAACAAGCAATTGCTGGAGACCATCGGCGTTGACGTGGTGGGCGGTGAACCTGAGCTGGCCCCGGTCATTGCAGCGTTCACCAAAGAGAACGTCTCGCTAATGCGTTCGGCCTCACAGGATTTGTTGAGCACCACCGAAAGCCAGCTCATGCGCGCGTTGTCCGACGGCGTGCGGCCCGAGGGCCTGGCCAAAATCATCGCGGAGCGTGGTGAGGTCAGTGAGTCCCGCGCGGCGCTCATTGCCAGGGACCAAGTGGGCAAGCTGTACGGGGACTTGAACCGCGTTCGTCAAACGGGTATCGGCGTGACGGGATACATTTGGCGCACGGTCAAGGACAACCGCGTGCGCGAGGAACATGAGCAACGCGACGGCAAGCCCTTTGATTGGAAAAATCCCCCGAGCGACGGGCACCCGGGGGAGGCGATTAACTGCCGATGCTATGCGGAACCTGATTTGAGTGGGTTGCTAGAATAGCTACCAGCGTACAGACAGGCCGCCGTCGGTGTCTTCCCCCCAATAACCCAAACCGCCTTGCGCCACAGCTGAGTACAACAGATAGACCACAGCTTCGTGTAGTAAGCCGTCGGGCGAGCTGAGTTCGTCTTTGTGAATATGTGCCTGGCGTCTACCCTTGTTAGCTTCGGCAGCAATCGAATCTAAAATGTCTTGGATTTTGGTGCTGTACTTCACAAGACCCTCTCTAACTCGAAAGTTCCTGGACTCACGGCTACGGCTCTCCATTGCGTCGGCGCTAAACAGGTCTGTGAAGTTTGTCATAACACACCTCCAAAAAGTGAATCCAGCAAAGCCGTGCCCTCGTCATACCCAACCTGAAATTCAGGCGAGCCAGGCATGACCGCACGGAATTCAATTTCAATGCGAGCGCTTTCACATGCGGCGTTGCGTTGCACGGCGTATTCTAGCGCGGCTTTCATGCCCCGCGACCACCCGAGTTCAACATAGAACGCAACGGACCGCGCATAGGGGTAGAGAGCTAGGCCACAGTCAATGCCGAGCTGGCGCTCCTCAGGGTCGCTGTCGTCTAGGGCGCTAGCCGCGGCAATCATCTGGTGCGAGGCATAGGGCGTCTCACCGCGTTTGATTGAGTCGGCAATGCACAGGCTAAGGTAGGCGAGGTTCGTTTCAACGTCGCCGGAGTAGGGAGATTCGATGATGCACAGCGGACGGTATTTGACGCGTTTCATGGTGTAACCTCCGGGGTAAGTACAAGTTCGGTGCGCATTTCCTGGCCGCCGGCTTTCGTGCGTAGGCCTAGCCTCTTCTGGTGTTGCGCCACTATGCGAAAGCCGGGCCTGGTTTGGTATTCTGAAATGAGCACCGTGACGCCCTGCTTTGCAAGTTCCGTGCAACGCGCAAAGAACAAATCGGAATCAAAAGCGCCGGTCTTGTACTTTGTAGTGTTGGTGTAGGGCGGGTCGCAGTAGACCGTAACGGGGTGGCCTTTGCTTTTGACCTTCGCGGCCGCTTCAAAAGCCGTCTTATAGCTCCAGTGCCTGAATACAATTTTGTCGGCGTTTGGTTGTTTGAAGGCTTCGGTGAGGGCGTTGGTTGCATTGCTGGCGTAGTTTCTACCGGCCCCACCTCGCGCGTACCCCGCGAAGAATTTGCCGCCAAAGGAACAGGCACAACCCCCGAACCCCCGTAGAGCGCTAGACGGGGCGTGTCTAAGTTCTCTATACAGTGCTTCCGAAACTTCCGCCGGCGGGCGCCAACCGGTCTGATATTCACGGTAAAGCAGAATCAAATCCAGGTTGTTGTCTGAACAAATCTTGCTGGGGCAATCGACCCACGGGCCGACGTTCAAGCCCCCGACAAACGACTCAAAGAACACGCCGGCCGGGTCCGTGTGTTGGTTCAAGACTGGAATGAGCCAGCTCCGGGCGCGGGCTTTGCCTCCTAGGTATTGCATTCTTCCCCGCCTCTCGTCGGTAGACCAGCTCCACTGAGCATGAGGATTTCTGCTGTGAGTTTGTCTGTTCCCAGCTCCAGGTTAGCGGTGTCTATTCGCACATACGTGCAACGGCTCACCCGCCCGGTCACAGACTCGACGGCTTGCTCGATTGCGCTCATAAGTTCTTTGGCTGTGTAGCTCATTCTTCCCCGCCTTTCGGACCGTAGTACCTGTCGAGAACCTTTTGCATTTTCTGTGCCTCAAACAAAGCAGACTCCAACGACGATACGAAAGAGCGCATTGCCTCCACAGATAAGTCACGCCTCGCATATAATTCGCGCTCGGTCACGGTCGTCGAATCTGCCCCAGGCGTAGACCATGGGTGCCGATAGCTGATTGTGATTTCGCGCGTCAGCTTGTTGTAGTACACAGTGGCGTGCATCTTCTCTCGCCTGTAAAAGGCATCTCCACTTTTCAAGAAGTTCTCAAAGTAACTGATCATTCTTCCCCGCCTTTCGCCGGCATCCCGACGCTGCTGAACAGGAAAATGTTTGCTGTCATTTTATCGGTTCGCAGTCCGTCCGCAATGCTGTGCACCTCAACGGACTCGCACCGGCACACGCGCCCGGTCACAGATTCAACGGCTTGCTCAAGTGCACTCATGAGTTCTTGGGCTGTGTAGCTCATTGTTCAACCTCCACGGGTTCACTTTTCGTCAACTGCTTTAAGTTCTCTCGGAGCTCTTCACTCGCAGCGATGAATTCGGAAAGTTCAACACACTGATGCCAAACTTGTGCCCAATAGACGTGCAGGCGCTTGCGTGCGGTGAACCATTCGGGCGTTCCGGGGCGAATGGACTCTTCACCTTCGTAGGCGTTGGCGCCCCACAATACGTGAAACAATTCGTTCGGGGTGGGCTTGCTCACAGTTCACAACTCCTGAGCGGAGGCCTGCAACGCCTCGTAGATTTCCTCGTGGTCTTCACCAGCCAACAAACGTTCGCCGTTCACCTGTAGACTGTAGGTCGAGATGCTGAATCGAGCGCCTCGGGCGTAGCTGTCGGCGTAGGAAATACCTGAGTTAGAGACCTCAACCTCACTGACACCCTCGCCCGATTTCACGAATTTGATTGCGGCGTCGATTGTTTTTTGATTGGCGACCATTTGTGCTCTCCGTTGTTTGCGTGTGTTGACATCTAATGCACTCGCCATGCCGTGCCGTCGGCCGCCGTAAACGCGTGATTTATCTAAACACCCCTCCAGAACCACGTGTGCGCCTGACCTAAAATGTCATGCCCAAAATTGTCACTTTGCGCAAAATTGTCACCGCACATGTGTTCCAAAGTGTCTACACTTGCGCAGTTCTGTATACACTTTGGAACGCGTGGACTATACTTGCAAGGAGCATGCCAAGAAAGCTCTTGTCTTTACTCGCGGCCGCTGGTTTCTCGTGTGCCACCGTAACCGCCCCCATCGCACAGGCCCCCGCCCGACCACACTTTGACTGCACTCTCGTAGGGGACGTCGACGCGGAGCACGTCAACGCCGTGGCCATGTGCCTAGCCCAGCGCAAAGGCCTTGACACGGTCATGGTGTTGAACTCTCCGGGTGGTAGCGTCGACGCGGCTTTCTGTTTGATTGCTCAAATGGAAGCCCATGGCAAGGTCGATTGCCTGGTTCCCGGCATGGCCGCGTCCAGCGCCGCGCTCATCCTGCAGGCCTGCCGCGTGCGGGTCATGCGGCCCGACGCTAAGGTGCTGATTCACAAGCCCAGCAACCTATTCATGCTCAAGGCCTCGGAGCTTGAACGTCTGCTTTCAACTGGCGCGCTTTGGTACATCGTAGAGGACCTGCAACGAACTGAGGTTCGCATGTTTATGCAATACCTGTCCCGTTCGGTGCTTGACCCAATGGTGACGATGGAGGCCATCGGCAACGGCGACCTTGTGTTGAGTGCGCAAGAAGCGCTTAGTGTTGGATTGATTGACCGCATTGAGCCCTAGACCGAAGGCCAGGCCACGCGCAGAATCGTCTCCGAGCCCGTGACCTGCATGACATCGACAGTGAAACCACGCCCGGTGAGCAACACAACCAAAGCGTTTGCGGCTTTGTTGGGTGTAGCAACGTCGAGAGAGGACCGCCCTTGGCGAGCGGCCTCCTCTAAGTCGTCTTGCAAATGTGCCCACGTTTTGTTTGCCTCTTCTCTCCCTGCGCGTTCAAGTGCTACGAGAGCCTGCGCGGTCAACAGACGGCAACGGGTGGCGGTGGTCATGCGGCCAGCGTATCACTTAGGTTCGGGTTTGCCTAACGAGGCCACGTAGAGCGCATCGGCTTTCGTGTCGTAGGTTACCCAGTCAAACACCCAAAAGTCTTGGGTGGACTTCCGGCGCTTGACCGGCTTGCCGAGCTGGTCCGAGAGTTTGCAGTAAAACTCCAAGCGCTTTGCGGCGCGGGCCTTGTATCGTCTTTGTTGTGCGTTCATTTCGTTTCTCCATTCGCTTTCTCTACGTCGGCCAGGTACTGCCCAAAAGAAACTGAAAGCTGCTGTGTCTCCGCAAGCTCTTGCTCAAGCTCTACTATGCGGTTCATCAACAGAGGCACGCACGACACGAGAAACACAAGCTCGGATTCTTCGTACTCGCCGTAAAGCTTGTGCCTTATGTAGCCGTTATCGTGCTTAGAGAGGGTCACCGCCAAAGCTCCCCAGATTTCGTCTTTGATTTTCATTCAGAATCCTCCACATATTTCAACAAAGCCCTTAGCTGGGGAACCACGTCCCCGTAAAGGTGTTGGGAGATCCGCATCAAGTCGTAACTGTCAAGATCCCTGAACAGGCGCTTTAAGAGTATCGCTTGTATGTAATCCGATTCATTTGCGAATTGGTCGGCAATCTGGTCTGTTGTGACTGAAAATGTCATAAGTTTCATTGGATTCTTTCCTCTCCGGGCGGTGCTGTGGGTAGCGTACGTGGTTTAGGTGGCGGTGGCGGAGGCGTCGGGCGCGGGCCCATTTCCGTGAAATCCGTGAACCGCACTGTCGTGTGTGGGGTGGATAGGCGTCGCAATCTCTCTTGATATTCTGGTGTGCTCTCTATCTGGCTCCATTTAAAGTCGAAGGTTGTTGGCATGGTGACGCGCATAAGCATGCGACGCGTTTCGATGTCATCGTCTTTTCCGGCTCGCGCCAGATAGAGCGCGATGACCACGCCGACTAAGACGTAAACGCATATGACGATGTCTGTTGTGGTGGTGGTCATGACTCACCTTCCGCTTCATATCTTAATTTTTGCAGGGACTTCTCTTCTTGAAAATCTGAGAGGTGTTCAACAGCAGAGTCTCTCAACTCTTGCAGTTGGTATATCAAAGACAAACTCAAGTCGCGCCAATAACACGTGTCGCATAAGAAGCCTTGGTCGATTTTTTCTTTGTAGAGATTGAACGCCATCGAACCGCAGCGCGTTCCCTTGCGTACCACCTGGCAGGTTTCACGGGTCATTTCAACCGCCTCGGCGTAAAGCTAAAGTCGACTTGCAAAACGCCGTCGACAAACTGACATTCAGCCTTCCATGGGTATTCCCCAACCTCGCCAGGAAATGCTTGACGCAAGGCCTCGTCAATAATCTTACCAGTAGCGTCAAGAATAACGTCACCTTGAAACGGGACACCTGCAAGGACTTTATTCAAGCGCCGGCGGATTGTCGCTTCGAGTGTTTCTGGAGTTGCTGGCGTGTCGATTTCAGCAATCATTTCACTTCCCCTTTCGGCGTGAACGCACGACAATCATCTGCATGACCGTCAGACCGGTTTGCCAAACAAAAATGGCAAAACTGGTGTCGCTTGATGTTCTCGGATTCATGTTCGTTGTCGTCTTCCCAGCAACGAAACTCGGAAAACTCAACAAGCTCGCGAAGTCGGTCATTTTCACGACACAACTCCGACGCGTATTCAACCCATGGACGCAGTACAGCAAGATGCTCGGCCTTGGTCATTTCAATTCTCCATAGGGCTCACAAAACTCGCAGCTGGAAAAATGCTGCTGCCCTTTGTCGGCGCTACACCAAATGCAGACCTCATTGCCGTCACCGTCAAGCTGGTACGTCGCGTCGCGAATGGACTCGCGAAGGTTTTCAATCTCGGCCACCAGGTCGGGGATATCGACAATGGCGTGGGCGATAAAACGTTCATCGAGGCTCCTGTGGCTCGGCATCAGAGTCGCAGCCTCAGCCCTCGCTTTGATTTCGGCGAGGCGTTGTTTTGAGAGGGTCATTTGGGTACCTCACGAACATCAATCATCCCTCTCGCAGCCAACCATGCGAGCACTTCCATGGCGTCAAAGTAGGCGACCGTGCCCCTCTCCTCACTGTAGTTGACGGGCTCACCCAGCGGACACTTCGCCCGAGACGTCCGGTCCAACCTAACCATTTCGCCTCTCGGTGGTGGTCCCGGAATCACCAGAAGCACTTTTGTGAGTCCGTTGGGATTATTCAACACTTCGACGCATTTAGCAGCGAGTTCTTTTGGGGTCATTTCACGTTCCCTTCTGGTGTGAATGCGGGGCAAAGGTCACCGTGATAAGCGTGCTTCTTTGAATCGCTTACATATGGAGCGTCGCACCAAAGACAATCTCTAAGGTAGATTGCGCTCGCGACGAGCCTTCTCAACTTTCGATTGTTTGCCGCGAGCTTCTTCAGCCGATTGATTTCAACCGCCCGTTTATTGGCGTGATACCTCGCGTAGACCAGGTCAAGTCTGACCTTTTCTAAAATTTCCTCTAGTTCTTTTTCGCGCTTTGTCATTTGACCACCCCGTCAACAGTGAACGCAGGACAGTCGTAGAAGTGTTCACCCTGCTCGCCGTCGGCGGTGTATTTGTCGGCGCCGCAAAATGGACAGCCACAATCACCGCACACGTGCGCTGTCCATTCTACTTCTTTGAGCCGCTTGCACACCCGCTCCACGTCGGACCTTAGGTTTGTCCGGACGATGTCGCCTGTAAGAACCTGCTCTTTCAGGTTGTCTATTTCCGCGCTTTGTCGGCGACTGATTGCGACAGCCTCGCTTAGTTGTGCCTGAGAGCGCTCAAACCAGTCCCGGTGAACCAGAGGGGACAGCGGCCTTTTACTCCGCGACTCCGGAACGGTTTTTGGTACGTGCGAGCTCACAGCGTGGAGGTCGACGTAGTCACCTAAGTATGCAATTGGTGGGGGCTTGGACCAAAGCATCAACCGCCCCGCCGCGAGCATCGCCTCGCGCGTACCGGCTGCGACTTCTTTGCCCTCGTGCCACATCGTGTGTCTAGGGTCGCTCATTTGCACCAAACCTCCAAACCTTGAAGCACCACACCTAAAACCAAAGCAAGAACCACACCAACCCAAACAATCGCCAGCGACCGCGAAAGCACCGTCGGCTTAAAGTCTTCTGAGCTCATAGACACCCCTCAAAAATCAAAACCCGAGCCGTCCCAAACCGGCCCTTGTGTGTAAGTCGCCTCGCGCGATGCGACGTCAACAACCAACTGAAGCAAGTCCCGTTCCGTCGGCAGGGCCCGGCCCGTCAAACCCGCTACGGTTTTGTAGGCCAGGGGTGAACGTGCGGTCAGAAGCCACTGCCCATCCATGGTGTGCAACCGCAAATTAACGCCGTTCTCTTTTGCAAAAGCTTTCACGTTTACTGAAATCATTTTAATAATCCCCTTCTAGGTCGAGAGGTAGGCCTTCCGGGAAAAGGTCTGCCAAATCTTGAGCCAGCTGAACAATCTTTTTCGCAGCTCGAAACTCATCCTCCGAAAGCAACTGACCAGACTCTAGGCGCCGTACGCATTCGCGAAGTTCAGGCAAAGTGTTTTGCATTAGGCAGTAACTCATTGAGCTCATTTTTAGTTTTCCTTCGTTGAGGGGAAGCATTTGGTTTCCATGACCACACCTGAATACGCGTCTACCGTGTTAACGACAACCGTGACACCGCGTCGATGTAGGGCAAGGATGGCCAGGCGAACCTTGTCTTCTCGCCCTTTGGTGTAGGTGTGGACTTTGACTCCGGTTGCTCTGATTTGGTATCGAATCATGTAACTCTCTATTGCACCAGACATGCCAACGCGTACAAAAGGCATCCACTTGAAACCTAAGTGCATGCCTTTTGTACGCGTCTGTGCGCCTGACCGAAAATGTCATGCCGAAAATTGTCACTACGCAAGAACTTTCAGGGTGCTACTTGCACACACTTACCCACTTGCGGCACACTTCCTCTGTCTCACACTTGGTGAACTTCTTCACACACCTAGACTTACACGCGGCTTTCTTGTTCTTGTCACACTCCCGCGCACACTTCGAGATGCATTGACCGTACGGCTTACCTCCCTTGAAGCTGCAGATTTCGACGGTGTCCTTGGCCACACACTTCCGCACAGTGGCACACGGTTTGGGTGGTTGAGTGCCTGCGTCAAATGGGGTACAACCAGCGTCTATTACACCAATACTCCCGCCGTCGGTGTCAATTTGTGGTGGCAATTCCCCGCCGTCGTCGATTTCAGGTACTAACCCGCCCCCATCCGCCGCGTTTCGGCAGGCATTCACAGAGCGAACCCCGGAAATCATACCGCCGTCGAACCCATAGGCCGTCTGAAACTCACAGCTTCGCGGGATGCGCTCGACCTCGCCCTCCGGCAACGGCTCCAAAGAACCACATCCCGACATCACCACCGCGCTCGCCACAATGGCGAACACCAACACCCCGAACAAAATACCACGAATCATTCTTGTACCCATGTTGAACCCTCTCGTTTCAGCTTCTTTTGTTTTTCCATTCTAACAATTGCCCAACCGGGAATTTCACCGCCCTGCCCACCGGCAATGCGCTCGAACCCCGCGGCAAATATAATTGCAACCACAACCAACCCCAACACAATCCCCACTAAAACCATTTGGCTACCCTCCCGCGTCGACGCTGCGACCGCGCCTAATTTGAATTGATGGGCCGGGGAAAACCGGCATCGTGCAACCACTCAAGCGTAGCAACTCCGCGGCCCGCGACACATGCGCCGGCCCCAGGACACGGTCGAATTCGTGGGGCTCGCGACCCTCAACCACGATGATGACGGCGAACGGCGTGCCCTCGGAATCGTTTGTAAAGTGCACGTTGCACTTTACTTGTGGTGTACTCGCCAAGGTGAGAATCAGTAGGGAGGCAATCAAGGCGCCACCGCGAGTTGCAGCTCAATAGTGTTGACGACTTCTGACATCTTCTCTTGCATATCCAACGCCCAATAAGTCTCGTCGAACAAGGCCTCTAACTGTTCGTTGGTTGGCTTCTCGCCTCTGGAAAACCCGCGCCACATCTCGTTTAAAATCACTTTGTTGATTTTCATTTTCATTCCCTCTTTCAGTCATTCACGCAAGAATCAACATACCTACCGACACTTACCGTCTCTTGTTTCACCGCACAGCCACAGCGTTTGCAGAGTTTGTGGCTCACACCTTCAGGTAAGAAGCCCACAAGCGTGTGTGAATCAGCGGTGAAGAAGCTGCTGCCGCGCACCACGGTTGGCACCATGTCGGTGAGTTCGCACTCAATATCCCGGCCGGTTCTACGAACTCCCACAAAACTCTGGACCGCTGTGTTGTTCTCGCTCATGCAAGAGTCTATTGCACGGGCCGTGCCCGGCCCGGCGCCTACGGGGTTTCAGGACTTAGCTCTTGGACTACTTGTGGGCCTGACAATTTTTGCGTGACGCTTTTTGGCAGGTGCGCAAAATTGTCAGCGCGCCAGGGTAGGCCTTGAGCTTCAATAAGTTGTGAGACAAGGTGCGCAATGAGCTCCGCGTCGGCGCGGGTCGTCGCCCGCAACCGCTCCAGTTCGTCCCCGCATTGGCACCCGTCACACACACCCATAGGCTACACTACTCCGGCCGCGGCGCGCGGTTGGGCAGGCGGAGGGGTTTGGTGGGCAGTTTGTCGGTGCTCCCAAAGCCGTTGGTCCCGCGCTCGGTGGCGGTCAAATCGCCCGTAACCTCAACGAATTGCGCCCGGGTTACCGGTGCAACTATAAGCTGGGCTATCTTTTGGCCGGGGGCAATTCGCGTGGCTTCTTTACCTAGGTTAACGAGAATTACCTTAACCTCCCCGCGATAGTCCGGGTCAATCGTGCCCGGGGTGTTGAGTACGGTCAATCCAAAATTTATGGCCTGGCCTGACCGCGGCCTGATTTGAATTTCATACTCGTCGGGGATTTCAAAAATCAAACCGGTTCGCACGGCCGAGCGCTGGCCTGGAAACAGAACGCACTCCTCTACTGCCAGCACATCACAGCCGACAGCTCCGGGCGTACCGTAGTGGGGAAGCATCGCATTGGGGTGACATTTCTTGACATTGATTTTCATTCGTCCTCTTTTCGGTCATTGTTCTTTTTTGAATCTGCAACTTTTACCAGGTTGTCCACTTTGTCGGACGCCCAATAGGTGAACGCCGCAAACGTACTGGCCGCGGCACACACCAAAAACAGGTCGCGTGTGTCAGTGTCCAGCGCAGTGACGGCCAACAAAACGTCAGTCACCCCCAACCACACCGCGAACCAGAAAAAACGCTCTCTCCACTCCTTGCTGAACACATTGCCTCCCTGTTGCGCACCTTGCGCAATACGCGTAACATGCAAAGCGTATGCCTATCCGACGTTACGACGCGGCCACTGTCCAAAAATCGGTCAAGACCGATGCTGGTTTTCTGAAAGCGCCTGCGCGCTTGACTCGCGTCGGCGTGTTTGACTACCGGGAACCGGGCGGAAAAGTGCGCAGGGAATTGCGCTTGCCTGAAGAAGTCTTCTCCGCGGACAGCCTTGACTCTTTTCAACTGGTCCCCCTGACGAACAATCACCCGTCGATTGACGACGGCAAGGTCACCTCGAAGAACGCGGGGCTTTTGCAGGTGGGTACCGTCGGCCAAGACGTCGCGCGCGATGGGAGTTTTGTGGCTGCGACCGTGCTGGTCACCGACGCTAAAGCAATCGAGCAAATCGAGTCCGGCAAGGTCGAGCTTTCGTGCGGGTACTTCTGCGATTTGGAACCCGCGGCCGGTGTGTGGCAAGACGACGCCGGCGTTGTTCACCCCTATGACGCCATCCAAAGAAACATCAGGGGTAATCACGTTGCGCTTGTGGCAATGGGCCGCGCCGGTAAAGAGGTTCGATTGCTGCTAGACAGTCAAGACGCAATGCGTGTAGAATGCGACAAGCAAGAACAAGGCCAACCGGCCAAAGAGGATATTAAACCCATGGAAAAACTGACCCTTGATGGAATCGAAGTCGAGCTGTCGACCACTGCCAAAAGCATTGTGACGAAAGCCCTTGACACCGCCGCGGCGGCTGTTGAGAAACTGACCGCGCGAGCGGACACGGCCGAGGCTCGGGCGACTGAATTGGCTGCAAAACTTGAAGTGGCTACTTCCCCCGCCGCGACTCAGGCTGCTGTTCAAGCCCGCGTTGCGCTGGAAACCAAAGCCGCTGAACACGGAATCAAAGCCGACGGCTTGAGCGATGATGAGGTTCGAAAGCAAGTCATTGCGAAACTGTCCCCCGGCCTGGCGCTGGAAGGCAAGTCGGCTGAATACCTGGCCGCGGCCTATGACGCCGTGTTAGCAATCCCCAGCAACCCGGCAGCCGTTCAAATGAAATCTAAACTCGACTCGGCCCCGGCTGTGTCGGCAAACCTCGACCCCCGCGCTGAATACACCAAGGCCTTTTTCGGCCAAAAGAAATAAGGAGCCCATAACATGTCTCAAACTTCCTACGCACTGACTCAGTCGGCAGCTTACGAGGGCGCCCGTGGCGACTCTCGGCCTGCCGATATTCTTCCCGCTCGCAACGTGTCCGGTGGGGAACTCCCCTTCGGACGCTTCGTTAAGGCGACCACCGATTCGCAGGGCGTGACTGTGCTCGGCGCTTCGAGCGACGTCATCAAAGGCGTGACCGTGTTGACCGCGGCCCGCATGCCCCGCGGCAGCAACTGGGTTTCCGGCGCTCCGGTTTCGACCTCTGCGACCGGCATCCAAGACGGCGCGCAATGCGACGTGCTTTCTCGCGGCACTGTGTGGATGATTGCGGAAGAGGCACTCGCAATCACGGACACCTTGTTTACCCGCTACGACGCGTCGGGTGCGACTGGTTCGCAAGCCCTCGGCCGCGTGCGTAACGACGCCGATACTTCAACCGCCGTGTCCCTCGCGGGCAAGGCTCGACTCATGACCACGGCCGCGGCTGCCGGTGATTTGGTGCTGGTCGAAGTCAACATCCCCTAAGAAAAGGACCAAACACACCATGAGCTATAAACTGGACGCATCTAAATTCGAACGCGACGGCATGTTGAAGAGCGACGCCGGCGAGTCTGTTTTCTTCCTGCGACAATTGGAAGAAATCGACGGTCAACTCTATAACGTCAAGTATGCCCGCCTTGAAGCGATGGACTTGCTTGACGTGCACCAAGGCAATCCCGGAGCGGAAACCTACACCTACCGTCAATACGACGGCGTTGCCATCGGCGAGTTTTCCAGCAACTACGCCAACGGTTCGCCTCGCGCCGACGTTTCGGGTAAGGAATTTTCCATACCTTACAAATCCGTTCGCGCTTCGTACGGCTACAACATCCAAGAAATCCGAGCCGCAAACATGGGCCAATTCAACTTGGAAGCTGAGCGCGCGTTGAAGGCCCGCCGAGCAATCGACGAAGCCATGAACACCGCGGCTCTGTTGGGCAACACCGCCACCGGCATGAAGGGTTTGTTTAATCAAGCCTCGGCCAACAGCTACACCGTGCCCGCCGACGGCACCGGTGCCAGTGCGTTGTGGTCTGCAAAGACTGCTGACCTCATCCTCCGCGACATGTTCGGGCTTGTGGACACCATCCCCACCGTGACCAAAGAATTGGAAAACGCCACGCACTTGCTGTTGCCTTACGCTCGCCTGCGCACCATTAGCACCAAGCGCGTTGACAGCGTGAACAACACCACCGTGTTGGAGTTCTTCCAAAAGAACCGCCCGTTGGTTCAAGTGCGAGGCGCTTTGTACCTGGACACCGCCGGCGCTTCTTCGGTTGCTCGTATGGTTGCCTATTGCAAATCCCCCATGCATCAAAAATGGGTGGTTTCGGTTCCGTTCGAATCGTTCCCGCCTCAATTGCAGGGCATGGAATACGTTGTCGAATGTCACGGCCGCATGGGTGGTGTGGTCAGTTACTACCCCTTGTCGATTGCCTATGGCGACGGCATCTAAGGTAGAGTAAGGCGGAGGCCTCGCCCACGCGAGGCCCCTCGCTCAACCCATCCGACTGGTTCGGGTGTGTTGAGGGTGGGAACCCGAGGGAGATACAAAAATGAACACAGTGGAATTGACGAACATGAGCGAACGAATCATGACGTTTTCGAAACCTTACGTCATTGGCTCACAAGACTACACCGGTGGTGTTGACGCGGTGTTGCCTGGCGACACGTTGAAGATGCCACAAGAGCAGTTCAAAACTTTGGCGAACAACCCTTCTGTTCAGGCCGACATGAAGGCCGGCAAACTTGTCGTTTCTGGCATGCCTGAAACTGCCAAGGCCGAGGCCTCCCCTAAATTCAAGCGGGAGTAAGCCATGGCCTGGACCTTCGAGGATGTTGTCACCATCGCGCCTGAGTTTGCCGATGTCCCGGAAGAAACCATCGACATCTATATCGCCATGGCTACGCGCTGGATTTCCGAAACCTATTTCGGAAACGTGTCCGATGACGCGGGCAAATTCTTGACGGCCCATCTCATGACCATGCTCATCCCCCCGGGCGAGTACAACGCGGGAATTACCCCGGCCACCGGGCCCGTAACTCAGAAGTCCGTGGGGGATGTCTCGGTTTCTTACGGCGGGTTGGGCTCGTTGTCGCTGGACAGCATTGCCAGCCGAACGACGCTGGCCCTGACCCGTTACGGGTTGCTTTTCTATCAGCTGGTTCGCATGCGCGGGCCAGCTGCCCAGGTGCTCTGATGAAGGTGACGGCCAACCTAAAGAAAGTAGACAAAGGGTTGGCCAAGCTCCGGCAAACTTTGGCCACCGTGTCGCGGGAGAATCCACACGTTAAGGTGGGTTTGTTGGGCGACGTCAAGGCAGCTCGTCCGGGCGAGGCCATGACGAATGCGCAGCTCGGAATCATTCACGAGTTTGGCACGTCTGATGGGCTCATTCCCGCACGTCCGTTCATCTTCCCCACGTTTGAGAAGAACAAGGCCCAATACAAAGCGGCACTGGCCAAGCTCATTGCCCCTGTGTTTGAGGGGGGCAAAGCCACTGACCTGGAGACCGCTTTGAAAATCATCGGCCAGAAGGCCTCGGCCGACATGAAGACCTACGTGACCCAAGGTGCGCCGATTCAGCCTGACAATGCCGAGTCCACCAAAGAGCGGAAGGAAGCCAAGCGCCGCAAGGGCTCAAAGGGAGTCGTGCGCACGCTTGTTGATACCGGCCGCATGGTGGGCGCCATCACCTATCAGATTGTGCGAGGCAAGCCGTGAACCTGAACCTTGCTTCCATCGTTGACGAATTCACAACCGATACCGTCACGCTGCGCCACTACGACGCGGCCACCATGGGTGTTAACGGCAAGTTGTCGGCACGCAACTACACCGACACGGCGAATGTAAAGGTCGTCATTCAACCGGTTGCCGGGCGCGACTGGCTGCGAGAGCCCGAAGGCTTTCGCGCCACAGAGCAAGTGTCAATCTGGTCCAGCACCCAACTCGCCAACGGCGATTTGATTTACCTGCCCTCCGACGAAACGCGGTACGAGATTGAGGGGCTTGTGGAGTGGAACAAGCTCGGCAATTTCTGGAAAGCCCTTGCCCGTAAACTGCCACAAGATGAACACGCGGGAGAGTCGTTTTGAACTGGGCAACTTTCGAAGACACGCTCCAAGCGCAGATTCGCTATGCGGCGTTCCGCGGTGATGGCTCATACACAAACAAAGCCTGTATCTGGGCCCACCAAACCGCCGACCGGGCGAGGGTGTTCCCCGCCGGGGACGGTAAGCAGTTGGTTGTGTTGAAGCTTCAATCAAGCACCGTCATTGGCGAAGGCCAGCGCGATTCAATTGACAACCCCGACGCCGAGCCGGGCTCTGAAATCCTGTTGAGAAGTAGCCAACACGTCGAGATTATCTTGCAGGTCGAGGTCATCTCCAAGGCCGCGTTCGGCAACGACTCGGCCATGGCCATCGCCTTCCGGGCCAAGAACTACTTGGAGCAGTCCGCGCCATCCGCCGTGCTGGCTGCCGAAGGCATTTTCATCATAGAACAGTCCACTATTCAGCACGTGCCACGTGTGCTAGAAACAGAGTGGGAAACGCGAGCGGTTTTTGACATTCGCGTACGCACGTTAGACGTTGAAGAGTTGCCTGAAACATTTATCGAAACGGTGCAGTACAACGGCACCTACACTTAAAGGAGCTGCAACATGGCAGCGTTGAGTCAAATTGTAGATGTAACCATCACCCTGCAATCTGCCCGCATCACCCGGGCCGGTTTCGGAACGCCCTTGATTTTGGACTATCACACCAAGTT
>ERZ869929.329-NODE-329-length-31895-cov-134.141332_pt1 | contig 31895 bp, 50 predicted proteins | sample MGYA00579312_ERZ869929 | MGnify/ENA primary metagenome ERZ869929 (study PRJEB32216, sample SAMN09231818) | wastewater metagenome | place: USA: Maryland | collected 2016-08-09 | study: EMG produced TPA metagenomics assembly of the PRJNA472060 data set (Reclaimed... | reverse complement strand
ACCGCTCTTCCGATCTGTACAGACTTCTCCCAGGTTCAGAATTTTACCCGTCCTGGGGTTTCTGCCCCCCGTGTGTGCGCTTGCCATTGCCTCGCCGTGCATTGCATGACCTGTGAGCGCTTGCCAACCCCGACCCCGTATCCCCTGGGGTGAGGTGGTCCGCTTGCCATGGGTCATGGGGGCGGGCCCCCCCTCCACATATCCAACATACGACAGCGTTGTCTCGTACGAGCTTGGCTTGTCGCTTGTATTCGGTGTTGTAGAGCTCACGTTTGCGGGCTTTCCTTTCGGGTGTTTCTACTTGTTGTGGTGTGTGGGCTGGACAGTGGGAGCCATGCCAGGTGGGGGTACCGCACCCCAGGCAAGGTCGCGGGAATCGGTTTCGTTTAGCCATTGTGTGTAGTGGGGGTGGGGTCCTCCCCTAGCCGTCGTGTTCTTGCTCATAGTAGGCGGACATATCCTGCCAGTATTCGTTTACTGCCTGGGTGAGTAGGTTGTTTTCGGCTTTGTTGTAGCGGGTGTGGGGTAGGTCGCCGACGTGTGCGAGGCGTTCGCGGTGTGCGGCGAGGCGGGCCAGCATTTCTTGTGTGGTGTTGTTGTCGCGCATTGTCTAACCTCTCTCTATAGTTTCCATACTGTGCCGGTGAAGTCTGTGTTTTTTTGGAGGGCGAAGGTGACGAGGCCGGGCTGTGAGTCCTCGCCGGATTGTTTCCTATACCAACCGGAGCCGTTGTCTAGTGTGCTCGCTTGGATTATGTAGCGGGAGGCGAGCCTGTCTCCCCTGTCTACGCTTCCGGTTTCTTGTATGCGTAGGTGGTGGAAGTGGCCGTGTACCAAAATACTTGCGGCGCTTACAGGCTGGGCTCCGAAGGCTTGTTGTTTCCACCATGTCGCCATAGCTTCGGGCCTGTTGACCTGGTGGCCGTGTGCTATTCCTAGGACGTGGTAGCCGTCGCCGAATACGTCTATAGCCAGGGACTCGTCGTGCGGTTGGGGTTCAGTAAATCGGATATTGTCGAGCCCTGTTTCTTTGGCGAGGCGTGCTAACTGTCGGCCAATAAAGACTCCCCAGTCGTCGGTCCCCTTGCCTATTTGTTGACCGGCTCTGCGCCATTGGCAGTGGTTGGACCCGACAGAGGCGTAGGTTACCTGTGGGACTTTGCGGGCTATATGGGCGAGGGTTCGCCAGGCTAACGTGGTTGCCAGGTCGACTTGTTCCATTATGGATAGGTCGTTGGATTGGAGCTGGGCTTCGCGGCCTTTGTTGTCGAAGTTCTCGACCGTGTCGCCGAGGTCGGCAAAGACTACCCGTTCGGGTTTGCGCTGGTCGATAAGTTCGAACAGTCTGTCGTGCATTAGGGTTACACGTTCCATGAGGGATACAGTGTCGCCCCTATAGTCGACCTTCCCTACCTGTAGGTCTGACCAGAGGATAACGAGGGCCTCGGGCTCTACGGTTTTTGGCTTGGCGGGTTGTTGTTTCTTTTCGGCCTCGGCCAATATGAGCGGGAGGTCTAGGTCGCCGTATTTCTTACGGAAGGTGAACCGGTATGAGGTGAGCCATACGAGCTCGCCGTCTTTCTGTTGTTGCCACCGTGAAGTCCTAACCGGTGGGATAACCTCTATACCTTTGGGGTCGAGTCCAGCGTCGATTAGGAATTCGTCGAAGTTCTCGGGCTCTGACATATAGCCGGGTGTAATAGCGACACCCTCGTAGCCGTCGTATTCTATGCCGGGCTTTACGTTGTCGACCTTGTGGATTTTGACTGCCGGCTGTAGGTTCTCAAGCATTATTCCTCGCACAGGAACAAAGGTCGGCGCGGTGTCGGTATACGGCCATGTAGGAAATGTTTAGGCCGCTGTTAGTGAAGGCGACCCATAGGCCGTGAGTGGACCATGTTGTGTGGTCGGCGAGGGCCTCGTCCATTATGGTCTGGTCGTTGGGTTCGAGCGTCGCCCGTATGTCCATTAGGCGGCACTGGGTTTTACTGTTGCCCCGTCGCTTATTGGCTTTTAGGTTTTCGAGCACTGTGGCCCCTTTCGGTTAGTTCACCATTAGGCTAACCGTGTTTCTATTTACCAGTCTAGCGGTAGACGTGCCCGGGCGTGTCGCCTAGCTCTGAAGCGAGGGCCTAGTGAGGGTGGTCTGGGCCTTGCCGTTGTATTCGCCCTTACCCTTTACGGTGCCTTTGATTGTGACCGACTGGCCGCGCTCCACGTTGTAAGCCCAGATAGCGGTCGTAAACATATTTACCGACTGCTTTTCGGGCGTCTCGATAACGACGAGTCGCGAGTCGCCGTAGTTGCCCTGTACGTCTACCAAAGCCTCTACGGTTCCAGTTACTGTGACAGCGTCTCCGACGTTGACGTCGAGGTGGGTCCAGGTGGCGAGCTCTGCCTGGTAGGCGGCTATCTCTGCGGCTTCGGCCTTGCGGGCCTCGCGGGTGTTCTCCAGCTCGGCTTGCCATTCCGCTTGGGCCTTTGCCTCACGGCGAGCGCGGGCCTTTTCTAGGCGGGCGGTGCGAGCTAGGGCCTCGTCGCGGGTGAAGCGCTTGTCGGTGTTGTAGCCGCGGCCGGTGCACTTGTAGCAGTGGGTGTCACCCGTGAGCGAGTTGTAGGCGTAGCGGCCTAGTCCGCCGCACCGGTCACAGGCGGGAATGTAGCCGCCGTCGACGTTGACATAGCCGTAGAGCTTGGTGGTGCTTTCGGTGTTGTTCATACCTAAAGTGTATAGGGCTAGACAGAATAAGCGCAAGTCCACAACGGACTTTTTTGGGGCGTGTCGCGAAACGACAAAGGCCCCACCGAAGTGGAGCCAGTGTCACACAGTCAACCTAAAAAGGCGTGTTAGGAATTTGCCGCACCTCTGGCCAGATAGTTTGCATTTCGCCCACCGTTGCCGGCTTAGCAACCTTAACCATTTCGTTAGCCCACACGTCCAACGACAAACCCTTAGAGCCGTCCTGCCGAACGAAAGGCCGCGAGCGCAAAGACCCGACAACCTTAACCCGGTCGCCCTTTTCGAAGTTCCCCTCCGAGGTCACCTGGAAGTTATCGTATCCGATAACCTCCCATTCGCCCTTGGCGTTCTTTTTATTCTGCCTGTGGGACACGTTATAGACGACACCCCAGTCGAGCTTCCGCACCTCGTTAACGTAACCCTCGAATTCGATTTTCACAGCCATAGTATTTTTTAGTCTCTCTGGTAGTGGGCCGCGTTCATACAGTCGGAATTACCGCACGACCTTGGCCCCGGCTTTACTGGGTAACCATTCTCGTCTATGGGGGTAACCATGTCAACGTCGAAACGCCCTTGCCAGGGGTGGCACTTGTCCCCATTGTGGTCTACTGTGCGGACTCTCCGAGCGCGACAGCTCGGGCAGTAGTTGTCGGCCTTCCGTATGGTGACCAGGTCCCACTCGAACCCACACCTTATACACTCGACAGTTGCCACCCTACGACAATAGCAAAGGGCCCCAGTTTCCCGGGGCCCCCTGTTGCTTTGCGATAGCGCCTAGCTAGTGTTCGCTTTTGCGACTAGCTGGTAGTGACAGTGTAGTGGTGGTTCTCCAACATTCCAAGCGCGCCATTCCGGGTGCGGATTGCGGAGACCGTCTCGTCGACTTTTTCGGGCCAGACGTGGTAATCGGTGTAGGCGATTGTTTCGCCGCTCTGGGTAGTGATTGTTTCGCGAACTGTGGTTAGCATTTCGGGTCCTTTCGGTGCGGTGTTGCCCATAACCAGAGTGTATAGCACTATCCGAAGTGTAGCAAGTACCTAGTGCCCAAACTCTCCAGGACCACACGCGAAATGCTCCCCAGCCTCATGTAAAGACCGCACCCAATCCCTACGTCCAGGACCCTCCGCCGGCGGCCTAACAAACTTCCCACCCGAAGCCTGCCTCGCCGGGTAGGGCTCGTCGTCCCACCTCTCACCGCTAAGCCAAGTAGCCGCGTGTGGCAGATATTCGGCCGGAGGCTTATTAGGGTCGTTAGCGAGCCTTTCCGCTCCGGCGAGAATCGTTTCAGCGCTTACCGTCTTTAGTGCTTTGTCGAACGCTTTTCGGGCCGCACCTTTTCCAACCTTTCGCGGATAGGTTGTCCAAAATTGGTCGAATACTTTATCGTTCTCTAGTTCTCGTTCAGTGGTTATCGTTAGTAGGTCATTCTTGACCCTACCTAGGGTCGAATTTGACCCCACCCTAGGGTCAGGTTTGGCACTACCTAGGGTCATATTTGGCCCTACCCTCCGAAGGGTGTAAAGGTTCGACTGGTAGGTTTCCCCGCTCTTTCGGTGTTGCTTTATTACCGCACCTATGGCTACTAGCTCGTCGACCGCGCGAGTAATCGCTTTAGCATTACAGCCGGCACGCTTAGCCAAAGTTTCACGCGAGGGAAACGCTTGGAGCGTCTCGCTGTCGGCATACCGCGCGAGAATTGCGTAGACCCTTACCGCCCTATCGGATATGGCGGCGTCTAGCACCCACTCGGGAATAATAGAGAAACGTATATCGGCGTTTAGGTTATGTTCCACTGTCTAGCCTTTCCCCGGCTAGACTTGTGTCTAACCGGTACTCGCATTACCGGTTTTCTGCTAGGCCCCCGGTCACACGCTGGGGGTCTAGCTCTTTATACCACTCTATACCTCACACCGCCACTAAAAGCGCCAGTGCTCCCCGTACAGTGCCAAAAGCATAGCGTTAGCCTCCATAGCCGGCACAAGCTCCAACGTGCCGTCCTCAAACAACAAGTGCCAACCCGCCAAAGGATAGTGAACCGGAATAATCGTTATAGCTACACGCTCCACAGCCCACCTTGGAATAGACCAGCCGCGACTCTGGCAGAGCGTCGCAAACGTCGCGCTAGCAGTCTGTAGCTCGTTGTGGATAGCACAGAAAGTAATAAGGTGCGCTGGGGTGTCGTATTGGGCGCTCCCACCCATTCCTCGGCCGACACGGTGCTGGAGCGTTAGGCCTCCGCCACAGAATCCGTACTGTCCGGCCGCTAGACACTTGTTGCCGTCCCTGTCGAATACGAGCTGGCGGACTTTGTCAAGCTGCCGTTTAGACCTCTTGCCTACGCTCATTTATTAGCCTTAAAAGTGTCTGGACGTCCATAGTAACCCACCACTGGAGCGGGTCACCCTTACCGACCCTCTTATGTATCACCACGGCGGGCCTGTCGCCAGCCTGGGCCGTCGCTTGCTCCCACCACCCAGACAAGTCCAAGCGAGCCTGGTTTTTAACCTCAATACTTGCCGGAAAGTCCGAGACAATATCCTCGCCAGACTGGTAGCCGCCGCGCACTCGCCTAGAGGTGTCAGCGTCGAAGCCAGCCTCCCGCAATACTCTGGCGACCTCGACCTCTGCCCTATTGCCTTTACGGCGTGAGCTTGCCCCAGTCATACTTCAAGCCTACTAAGCCCGCATACCCAAAGCTCGGAGGATATCGTCCAACGGTACAAGTCGACCCCTGGAGGAATTAGTCGTCGCCGACTGTATAGGTTGTCGAACCTCGCGCGGGTTAGTCTGCCGTAGCAGTTCCTTTAGCGACTCTGTACGAATATACACACCACCATTACCTAACGGTGAGGCTTGGACCCAAAAGTCCGCCTTAGTAGCGTTAATGCCACTCTGCCATTCGTTCGAACTATTAGCCTGCCACGTCTCTATATAGACGTTTCCAGTCTCGGCCGTCCTGTAGTCGGTTTTAACCTCATGCGTACCGTATAGGAAAGCCTTGTGTAGGTCCTCGCCGACGAGGCCGCGCCGGAAGTCTAAGTCAAAGTCTGGTTGGTAGTTGCTCATTGGCAAGCGCCCTGGCCGCGATTAGTAATTGTTCCTCGGTGAATACATATTCACGCTTGGGCTTACCAGTCGCCAGTGACTTGGGCCGCTTCCACTTACGAGCCTCCACTAAAGCCGCATACGTCATTTTAGGCTTACGAATCGTAAAAGGAATGTCGTGGTTATTCGTTAGTCGTGCCGCTACAGCCTCGGCGCGCTCTATTTGTTCACGAGTCATAGCCTGCCTCTCTCACGCAATATTTACACAACTGCCAGTCTTTCCGCCACTCGCTCCAGTCGTAATTCCCATAACACCTAGGACAATCGACAAGGAAACACAGCTCGGAAGCTATCGAAGTAAACACCGGTGCCCTATGGGCCTCTTGTGCCACGCTCCAGTCAATCACTACAGCCTCATTTCTGCCGCGGTCAATTTCGAAATAGTCGCCTGAGCCATAAGCTCCGACTCTAAGCCCTTTATTTTCGTCCGCACACGATTAACCGCCGCACGCGACAAGTCGCGCTCGAAACGTAGCTCGGCGACAGACAGGCGGGCCCTAGTTTGCCGTTCGGCCACTGAGCCTTCCGCGTCGAGAAACGCTAGAGCCTCTGCCTTGTCCAGGTCTAGCTCTTTCTGGGCCAGGTCTGTTTCGGCACTATAGAGGGCGTCGCTACCCTTTCGGATATTCTCTATTAGGTGTTCCAGGTCGGCCACTATTGCCTGTACGCTCACTTAAAAGCTCCAACCGTTCGATAAGGATAGGTCGCCAAAAGCGTGCCGAGGGCCAGTCCTGCCGGACCAGGGCCTCATGGTAGGCCTCCCACACTTCACGAGCTGAGGCCTCTACTAGCCAAGTCATTAGCGCGAGCCTCCAGCTTTGTAAGTGTTGCCTTATCCGCTCCGCTTTGCTTAGCCTGGGCCCACAAGAGGCGGAGCTGGTCTACTTGCTCCAGCTTATCGGCCTCGGCGACCCAGTCTCGGGGTGTCGCCCCACGTTGCACCTTTTCCATTTCCTGCCTAGAGGGTCCCTTACTTCCACCGAAGGCTTGTTTAAGTGCACGTCCGAGGGCGGAAGTTTCACAGTTTTCTAGCGCACTAGTCTGGTTAGCCATGCCGGTACCGTCGACCTCGAAAGCCCACCCGGTCGCTTTCGGCAAGTCTGCGGCCTGGTCGCCAACGTTCATATATACGCGAGCCTCCACAATCCAGGTCCGGTTAGCGCGGTCGTCCGCCGTAGTGTGATTAACCGTTACTACGCGGAGGTCCTTATAGGCGGCGAGGGCCCTTTCCAGGCGGTCCTCGACTGTTTCGTAATCCTCTAGCCTAAAGTTTCTAGCCAATTTATTTTCCTTTCTAGTCGACACCCTGGACAAAAGCCCAGAGCTTGTCTGCCGTCTCTACGAGCTCGGCTATCATTTCCTCGTCCCGAGTCACTATGCCACAGTTCGGCGTAAACCATGCCGGCACCATAACCCCGTCCACCTCGCCGCGAAGCAACCAGGCGACCACACAGAATTCCGCCCCAGTAACGTGTAACTGCCACTGGACTTGACGGCGATACCGCAAGGGTAGGCGTTCGATTGTCTCCCAGTCTTTCCCGGTCGTCTTATATTCGCCTATTACCTTGTGGTCCGCGCTAAGCCCGTCGGGCGTACAGTAGTGGGTCGGATTCTCGCCCTGGATAAGCCACTCGTTCGGGTCGACGTTGTATTCCGCTTGGACATATTCCGCTATGTGGCTTTCCCAATCCCGCCCAAAAGTCATATAGGCATTATCGGGCTCTCGCCAGTCGGTGAGGAATTCTGCCGCGGCCCTCTCAAAGCCAGCCGGCGTCGAAGCGTTAGCCACCTGGGTAGCTGTCACCCCGGACCGGCGAGCCTTTAACCAGCCGTCGAAGTCGTCCGCCTTATTGGCGACAAACCTTTCTGCGGGTATCACGCCTCTACCTCACGGTAAGGCCCACGGTGCGCTATCACGTCGTCGTCCAGAGCGTCGAATACGTCCTCCAACGCCCGCTGTAAAGACGTGTCGCGCCCAGCGTCCACTATAGGCTGGTCCTGTTCGTCGCGCGTAACCTCCCAGTAGACCTCGCTTGGGCGAGTCATCTTGGGCCGATACTCGATAGCGACATACCAGCGGAATACTTGCTCACTCATTCGTCAACCTCCTAGACTCGACCTTATGCTGGACCAAGGACACCCATTTAGCGAGTTGCTTGTGGCCGTCGACTCTGCCGGAGACATACCCTGCCAGCGGCTCCCAGAGGTCTATTTCCCGGAGGATATCCCAGACCCCCTCGTACGTCGGCAAGCCGTGACAGTAGCACGACAGCTCTGTGCAGACTGCCCAATCGTCTCCAACTGTCTCGAATACGCCCTCACTACCGGCCAGGCGTTCGGAATTTGGGGCGGCCTCACCCCTAACGAGCGACACCGGCTTAGAGCCCAGAGTTTACGTCGTCTCGGGCAATCCGTAGAAAGCCCACAAGGACAACGACAAGCCCGAGCACCGAAAGACCGTTAGGCGCACCGTTAGTCAGAAACGCGGACCCGATAGCGACGACACCGCCTCCAATCATTAGTAACCAGTTCACAGTGACACCCCCACAAGGATACCCACGGCGAGCGCGACGACCGTAACCCAAGCCATAGCGACCTGGTACTGACCGCGCGACAAGGTGACATAACGGCGGCCCTTTTCGACCTGCCTTTGGAGACGTCGGCTCGGGAAAGCGACGTGTGAGCTTGCCGGGCGTGGCTGGGGCACACGGTCCCCGACTTCCACCTGTCCGGCGATTATTTCATTTTTAAACCCGCCCATTTTGGGCCCCCTTTCGGTTGTAGGTAGTCCTATCTTGCACCTATACTAGGGTCGTGTCAACTACTAGACACGCCGATATAAGAAAAATTCCGAAAGGGGACTGTATACTCGTGGACATGATTACAACGCTAGACGAGCCCGACGTAAGCCTCGACGTAGCCGCCGACCAAAGACAGTGGCAGTTAGAGCGACTCGACAAGCAAACCCGCCGACTAGTCGAACTAGTGCGCGAGGAATACGCTAACGGCGTCCCAGTACAAACCCTAGCCAAGCGGGCAAAAGTAACCCGCGCAACTATCTACGCTTGGGTTACTGGCAGCTCTCGCACTGTAACAGGTCCATAGGGTCCACAGGGACCTCGTAACCTTCGACTCGTTCCCGGTCCATTATTCGGACACCTCGGGCTTCACCGGGCTAACACCCTCTTTAGTGGGGAAAGCCACCGAAGTCAACACCGACAGTACGCCGGCAAGAATCGACACAGAGGCAACCTGTACCCAGTCGACGTCTAAAAGGCCCACAGCCGTGCTTGCGGTAATCATGGCAAGGGCAGACTGAGCGACAGTCTTAACCGCCCGCTCTCCCGCATATTCGACAAAAGCGTAAAGCCGTTTTCTCATTCTGGGTCCTCTGTAAAGTCGCTGTGCATAGGTTCTCTATACAGTCTAACGTCGTCCCACGTCGCGGTCCCCAGATAGGCTCCGAGCACCACCGTAAGAATTGCGGTGCCAGAAACAATAGCCTCTGTAGATACCTGCCGGTCCCACCAAAAAGTCGCCAGCCCGAAAAGAATCATAAAGAAAGCTAGGCCTGTAGCGGCATAAACGAGCCTACGGCGGTGCTTCCAGCGTGGCCCTGCCGGGTTAGCCTCTTTGTTCTGCAAGTGGCCCTGTAGGGCATTTAGGGCCTGCTCGGGCCTTATGGGGTCACCCCATACAACTGGTTAAGCAACGACAACGCGAAGCCCGCCGCGGCAACTATGGCAGTCACAGCGACAAAGGGCGATACCTTCGGCGTCTTAGTCTCTTTAAGCGACCGTATGTCCGCCTTCATTTCCGAAATATCTTTCGAGAGTTGCTCTATGTATTTGTCCTGGGCGTCCTCACGCCTCGACTGTTTTTCCATAGCGTCTTTAAGGTGCTCCAGGGTAACGGTAATACGGGCGAACTGGTCAACAATAAAGTGCGAATCGACCCTCACGGTCTTATTCTGTACGGGCTCGCTCACCACTTACCCCCGTTTAAGTGTCTCTGAATAGCCCCTATAGTTTCGCGGTCCCATTCGCCAGTGTCGCGGACCTTAACGTGTCTCTGAACTGCCGCGCGAGTAACCGGCCCCAGTATGCCGTCGGCCCTTACTCCCACGCTTGCCTGGATAGCTTTGATAGTGCGGGGCCCCATTCGACCGTCAATAATCCCCGGGTTATGTCCACCACGTTGTAATAGTTCCTGCCAGCGGCGGATAGTGTCACGGTCAAGCTTGCCAGTGGGACGTGTCGGCTGTGAGCCTGGCCCAGCGCCACCTTGTAGGTAGGGCATAGGGTCGACGTCGCTTCCCCAAGCGGGAGCGGTGGGGCTTTTCTGCCTTGTACGAATTTCGAAGTGGAGGTGGTCGCCTGTGGAGGCACCGGTGGAGCCCGAAGTATAAATAAACGTGCCAGCTTGGACCCGGTCACCCTTGTTTAGCTCTGTCGCCTGCGCCCCGTGATAGTACACAGAGTAAACGCCTGAGCCGTGGTCAATCTTTACCCAGTGGCCGCCGCCCTTAGCGTTATAGCCTTTAGAGTGGACAATACCCTCGCCAGCGGAAGTGACACTATAGCGGCCAGCGACGTCCACTCCCCGGTGCATAACCCCGGGCTTGCCAGAAATTGGGTGACGCCTAGGGCCGTAGCCCGACGTTACCCGCTTACCAGCCGGCCAAGGGTTCTGAAGCTTCACTAGACAACCTCAACCCACTGAAAAGTAATCGGGTCGAGCTCCCAATCCCCGACAAGAGGCCTAGGCGGGATAAAGGCATCTAGAGCCTCGTCATAAGTCATGCCAATGCCTGCAAAATTTCCCCTTAGCGGTGTGCCGCCGAGGACGTGCACCCCCGCCCGAGTGTTGTAAGAGGTCTGTACCCAACGGCCGCCAAAGGTACGGTTAACCCATTCCTCGCCGCCCTCATCGTTTACGACCAGGACCCTCGTAACTATGTTATTGTCGCCAATTTCCGCATAGTGCGCCATTATGCCGCATACCTCACAATCACTAAACCTGAGCCGCCATTCCCAGGCGTGCCAGTGCTCGCACCACCACCGCCGCCAGTGTTAGCGGTAGCATTTCCGCCACCGCCAGTACCTCCGCCGCCAGCACCGCCAAGCACGCCCGACGAAGTACCCCCGCCGCCACCGCCAGCTATATTAGTGCCATTCGAGGTGGCAGTTTGCCAGCCTCCAGCCATTAACGAATTTATAGCCGATAGCCAAGTGGAAAAAGCGCTCGTACCGGCACCACCCGAGCCACCTGTACCACCCGAAGCGTTATTACCGACAGCTCCAGCGCCACCGCCACCGCCAGAGCTTCCGGGGCCCGGGTCCTGGTCGGTTCCACTACCACCCCTAAACCCAAAGCCCGGCAATACTTGACCAAAGGGAACACCGTTGTCGCCAGCGCCAGAGCCGCCGCCACAAGCGCCACTATTTCCGGGTTGCTCATTACCCCCACCTGAGCCACCGCCGGGCATAATCGCAGACCCAAAAGTGCTCACGTTTCCAGGATTGCCAGGCGGGAAGCTATACGCACCACCCCCGCCACCAGCGCCGCCGGCTCCAACGACAACCGCTACAGTGCCCTCGGCCACATATATATTCGAGAATTGTCTAACACCGCCAGCGCCTCCACCACCGCCGAGGCGACCATTTCCGCCGCCACCGCCGCCACCGCCAGAAACCATAAGCACGTCGACTAGGCCGTCGTCGGTTACTACAAAGTCCCCCGACGAGCTAAAGACGTGGTAGGTGTAGCCCCCCGTGGTAGCTGTGCCATTACCACCTGTAGCCGTCGGCTCTGTGGGCGACGTATCTAACACCACCCAGTTGCTACCGTCGTAATACTCTATAGTGTCTGAAGCTGTAATAAACGACACTTGACCCTCGACCGGTGAAGTAATGGCAGAGGCCCTAGAGGCACTACCACCGAATACGAGGACACCCTGCATTAAAAAGTCGTTAATATCCTGTTCGTCGAGGACCTCCCCGGCTACGAACGTGCGAAAGCCTCCAGCGGGCATTAGACAGACCTCCAAGACGTGCCGTTATAGTAAGTGAAGCGACCAGGCGTTTTTATATAGGCAATCATGCCGTGAACAGGGTTAACGATAGCCGCATTTCTAGCGGTAGCGTCGTCGAACACCGCTATTTGTTGCTCCATCATAAACGTCATCACCTCGGCCGCGGTAAGGACGTCACCATCGGAAAAGACCTTGTAGGGCACGTTCTCACCTCACCTAAAAGCCGAGGACACCGGGCGCGTCCTCTCCAATAATACCGAACTCGGGGTCGCCAATAATAAAGACGTTAGTTTGCACGGGCGCAAAGTTCAGAGTAACGTCATGTCGCGAAGTAGTAATAGAGTGGTTAATCCCAATAATTAGGCCGGCCTTTTCGACTGGGTCCCCAAGCCCATTAGGTGTATAAACAACCCTCGCCACGTCGGCAAGCTCCAAGCTTAAAATAGTCGACTGTTCGGCTTGGGTCAAGCTGTCCAGGTTCACAGTTAAAGAGGACACCCTTAACACCGGACGTGAATAGCGCCCAATAAGAAAGGTAGCCGCGTTGTCAACCTGCCCCTGCGTCGACAATAAGGTGTCATAAGAGGCCGCGCTAATACCGTACTGTGTCTGCGAAAGCGTGTCGTTAGCTATGGCAGTACCAGCGGGCGAAGTCACCGTTATTTGGTTGTAAAGGTTCTCCGAACCATAGTCGATAGCGATTGACTGGAAAGGAATCCCCGTTCCATCGTCGGCAAACAATACCGAACCGTCGACCTGTGGGGTGGCTGTCCTGTCCCTAAAAGTAAGGTAACCCTCGCGGCTAATAAACATAGACCCGCCAATTTCTGACAGCTCCACCTCTTGTAAATAGGACAAAGCGTTCTCTGTACCATCTAAGACCTGTAGGCCCAGAGTCGATTGTCCAGTGTCTATCCGCCTGTCGTCGACCGGCCATTCAACCGAAGCCATGTCTAGGACACGTTCGATACGGGCCCCAGTAGTCTCCGAAATAGCTGTCCCAGAAGTTAGCACCTGTGTAGCGAGTAGTGAAAAGTTGTCAATACCCGACACAGTAGCGTCCGCACTATTACCCGGCGCATAGCTTAAATTCCAGTCGGACACCCTCCCAGTAATTACCGGTATAGAGTCAACCAGTACGCGAATACCCCGGCGCGGTACAAGCTCTCCAGAGAAAGGGCTTTCCTCGAAGTCGGGGTCAAAAAATCTATTCTGATTATGTAGACTTACGTTTATAGAGCCAGCCTTATACTTGTCCAGCTCTGTATTTTTACCCCGCGAAGTGCTCACCGAATAGGCGAAAGAGGTAATGTCGACGTATTCCTCACCCGAGAGGACATAATCGGTGCCACCAATAATTCCGGCTATAGAGTCGTCAAGAATAAAGGCCCTCTGTACGCCGAGCTCCACTCTTACTTTGGAGCCGCTAGGGACGACAGGCGGGAAAAAAATTGACTGCCAGGTCGACCCTACAGCCGCCCAGCTAGACTCTAGGGCGGACCAGACCTTCACGGGCTAACCTCTACCCATTCCACTAGCGTTTCGTCCCATTCGAACAGACCCTCACCGGTTGGATAAGGCACTGGGGCCTCCCAGGCGTAGGTGGAAGCGTTTAGTACCCAAGAGGGGTAGGGCTGTGGTGCGATAAAGGCGTCTAGTTCGGCGTCGTACTTGTAACCAATACCGGCATAGTTACCGCGGAAGGGTTGCCCGCCGTTTGCGTGCTGTCCGGCGATAGTGTTGTAGCTTGTGCGCTTCACCGTGTATCCGGGGCGCGCATAGTATGTCTCCCAGTCGGTGATACCCTCAGGTAGGTCGTCCTCATCGCGTCCAACAAAGACCTGTGTAACGACGTTATTTTCGTCTAGTTCGGCATAATGCGCCATTTTGACCCCCTTAAACTATTGTAACGGTGTCGGTGGGGCCAGCCGCGGTGACAGTATAGACACGATTAGACCCCACGATTGCTGAGGTCTGAGTTACCCCGCCACTAAACGTAGCGGTAAAGCTCGTCGGGATTGCGAATATGACAACGCCCGAGCCGCCGTTACCGGATTGCGCCGACGACGTCGAAACGTTGCTCTTGACCCCACCCGTACCGCTTCCAGTGTTGACGGTGCCGTTCGATGAGGTGTGAGCCCCAGACACATTTGACCAGACACCGCCGGAGCCCCCGCCGGTGCCCCCACTGCTAGTGCCTATGCTGCTACCGCCGCGAGTACCGCCACCGCCTCCAGCGCGCGTGACAGAGCTACCCGTGATAGATGAGGCTACGCCGTTGCCACCATTACCGGGTACGCCGAGGGTCGCGTCGCCCCCGGATTGTCCAGCCCCGCCACCGCCACCGCTAGCCACGTCGGTAGTTGTTGCCGAGCCTCCGAAAGACTCGCCACCTTCGTAGCCTTGCCCAGCGGTGCCGGTTCCCGGGGTTAGCCCGCCAGAGCCGGCAGTAGCACCACCACCACCCGACCCGCCGTCGCTTCCGGTTCCTACGCCGTCGCCTTGACCGTGGCCGCCACCCTCGCAAGTGATAGACATAAAAATAGAATTGTTGCCCTTATTGCCTTGAGCAGCGCCGCCCAAAGCCTGGTTGATGAATACGCCCGCACCGCCAGCGCCCACCGTAATCTGATTGACTTGACCGCGCGTAACCTGTATCTTGCTCTCAGCCGAAGCCCCACCACCGGAAGTGCCAGCCGAGGTTCGATAACCTCCAGCGCCACCACCCGAGGCGGTACGGTTACCCGGAGCTCTAACCCCGCCACTTCCACCACCGGCAATGACCAAAAAGTCGACCTCGGCGGCCACCCGATTGGATATCGGGCTCATATCGACGTATTTAGGTTGACCGTTACGGATACTCGAAGTAGCGAAAGAAAGTATGCCCATAGTCGCCCCTAGTTGATTGTAACCGTGTCGGTAGGGCCAGCGGCAGTAACCGTATACACACGCCAGGCCCCCAAAACAGTATTGGTCTGTGTTACGCCGCCGCTAAAGGTAGCTAGCGGAGCCGTTATGGGAATGCGGAAAATTACCAAACCTGAAGCCCCATTACCGCCCCCACCGGCCCCCCCAATACCAGAAGCGCCACCGCCGCCACCCGAGCCGGTGTTGACAGTGCCGGCGACGCCGACAGAAATTGACCCATTACCACCGCCACCGGTTCCACCCGCTTGACCAGCCACACTAGCGACAGCGCCACCACCGCCACCACGAACAACCGCCGAGCCAGTAATAGAGCTACTAAAGCCAGCACCACCGACACTACCCGAGCCATTAGCCCCAGAGCCAGCCCCGCCACCACTATTTGTACCGGTGGAATTAGTACCGCCGGTATAATCCGCATTACTAGCGCCAGTACGGCCACTATTGGGGGACGCATTGCCACCGGTGGCAGTTATACCCAAGGCGACAGACGAACCCCCAGCCCCGCTCGAAGCTTGAAGGACGCCGGCCCCACCTCCACCGACGGTAATAGTGTATGTTCCAATGTCGAGATTCATAGCGGCGGCGCGGCTTACCCCAGCGGCTCCACCGTTTCCATAGTTGACATTATGAACGCCACCGTTACCGCCCGAACCGCCACCGATTAGCAGATATTCGCACCGGTAAGGCGCGGCACCAAACCGTCCGCTGATATTGCCGTATCGTGCTAGAGCGTTAGCGAGGCTCGAAGTCGAAAGGCTCCGAACAGACACTACACAATCTCCGACCCAAACACGTTGATACTTTGGTTAGCCGAGGAGGCATAGAAGCTGAGCACGTCGGCGGCGTCCATCGTAACCCCAAGCGTTAGGGTGGTACTGTCGTTACCAGCGATTGGCACGTCATAGGCCAGATAGTGCTGGTTTGCGATAGCTGAGCCATTAGGTCGCACCGCTAGGCGGAAAGTGCCAGCCGTACCCGACCGGTTAGCGATAACGATAGACGAAATAACCGCCTCAGTCGCCGAGGGAACCGTGTAAACGTCCGCCAGGGCGGTAGCCGCCGGTGCAAGCTGTCCAAGTACCTTATAAGCCATCTTTACGCTCCCATAAGTAAGAATATAGTGTCAATACTAGCGTTCCCGCCCCCGCCGCCACTTGGAGCCGCGGCTGTCCAGCCCGGTATGGCCGTGGAATAAGTTACTAGATATCCCTCAGCGGGTATGGCCGTACCCTCAAGAATGACGGCGTCGTCCAAAATGTCCGCCGTAGCGTTCCATATAGCCGGGAAGGTACGCGGGTCGTCACCGTCCGCCGGTGTAAGCCCACCACTAAGCCGCTGTATAGCCATATTAAAGCCTCCCCCTCTATTCTACGCCGAAGCGAATACCTGGCCCGAGGCGCGCTCGTAGCGTTTTATTACGCGGACCACTTCCTCACCGATACGCACAGGGTCGCCCACACCGGCCTGTACCGTAATGTTGTAGGTCGCGCCCATACTGCCGAACCTGTCCAGCGGGATAACGGCCTCGGGGCCAGCCTCACCGATAAGCGCACTCGTCGGACCAGTAACGATACCGCCGTCCGCAAGCTCCACCCTCGGAAGTGAAATTCTCGACAAGGTGGCAAAGTCAAAGCCGAAGGTTTTACCGCCAAGGTCGCCTCCGACCCACTTGGGTATTTTCCAGGACAGCTTGTTTATAGCTCTAATGAGTGTGTTAACGCCGTCTATAGCGCCATTAACAAAAGACTCGAAGCCACCTATTAAAGTGTTTATAATTGTTTCGAAAAAGCTTTTAATGTTTTCGAAGGTTTCTTGGAAAAATTCGCTAAATGTCGCGATACCCTCCGACACCTCGACCACCTTATCGGCAAACCAGGTAAGGGCCTCTATAAGAATTACGCTAAACAACTCGGCTAACCACTCGATAATTGGGACCAAGAATTCTAGCAACCCAACCAGGATAGGTAGGATTAGTTCGATAAGCGGGAGGAAAGCCTCTACAAGTGTTACGACCACCGGGGCTAGTGTCTGAATAAGACTCAGGATAACCGGCAAGAAAGCCTCGACCAGCGGCATAACGGCCTCTAACACCTGGAGGAAAAGCTCAGCCAAAATGGGCAGAATGTCGGCGACCATAGGCGCAAGTTGGGCGATAAGCTCGGCAACCAGCGGGGCAAGTGTCGCGAAAATTTCGGCAAAGACCGGCAACAGTTCGGCCACAAGGGGAGCCAAGGTAGGCACAAGCTCTAAAAAGACGTCTAGCAAAGGTTTTAAAGCCGTCTCTACAGAGTCAATAATCACCGGTAAGAGGGCCTCTAACACCGGCATTAGTACAGCCATAATGTCGCTGATAAAAGGCAGGGCCGCCGCCACAAGCTCTATAAACAACCCTGCAATATCGCCAAGCAAAGGGATAAGTGGGATAAAGCCCTCAATAAGGCCCGGGATTTGTCCAGCGATACTCTCAAGCGCCGGTGTAGCCGCCGTGGCCGCTTCACCTAAAGCTGTGCCGATTTGGTCGAACACTGGGAGCAAACCCTCGACCAGGGTAGCGAACACTGGAAGTAGCGCGGCCCCGAAGTCCTCTTTAATGTTGTCGCCCGCGAGGCGGAGCTTTTCCGAAGCCGTAGCAGTCGCCGCGGCAACCCCACCATATTGGCTTTCGAGCTCTTTAAGTATGACCTCTTGTGCCCCGGCAACGTCGCCGGTAGCCACCATGGATTTAATAAGGTCCTGTTGTTCTTGCGTAAAGACCGTACCCGACCGCCGTAAGGCACTTAGACCCTTTACGGGGTCCTCCATCGCCTTACCCAGCGCTATAGCGTTACTCTCAGCCGAACCGAAGCCCGCCGCCGCCATATTAAACGCCGCCAAGGTAGTCCGGTCAAAAGCCCCGCCGGCCTCGTCCGCACTTGCCGACAAACCCTTAAAGGTCAACAACTGGCCCTGGACGGCCTTGATTACCTCGGCGTCGGTAGCGATTACAAGCTCGTTAGCTTCCGCGAACTTTATAAGCCTGTCGGTAACCTTCCCAGTTTCGGCACCGAATACCTGGGTGGATTTAGCGATAGCCTCGATACGGTCGTTAGCTTGCTTCACGCCCTCGGCGGCCGCTATCGACTCTTTGGCGAAAGCCGTAATTTTACCGATAGCGAAGGCACCGGCAATAGCCGCACCGATACCCGCTAGTTGCTTACCAAAGCCTTCCAGCGACTTACTAGCCTGTTTTAGTCCAGCGTCGTTAGACTTATAAACAATAGGTAGGGTTATACCCTTAGACTCAGCCACCCGCCACCCGCTTATTTACAATATCGGCGTACTTATCCAAAATTTTTACGACCTCGGCAATAAGTACAGGTTTCTTAAGTAAGAATTGTGCCCAAGCAAACCGGCCACCCTTACCTCCAGCCGAAAGCGGGTAACGTGCCTGTAGGTTACGGATTAACGAGTCACCGGACGAGGTTGTGTGCTCGCGAACCGTCGCCCCTCGGCGTCCTGGACTTCCCGCTCTTTGGTGTTCCTTTCGGATACGGTCGCCACTGTTTTTTGTACCTGCTAGGTCGACAATTTTAAAAGCCGCACGGCGCGAGCCACTACCGTAAATTTCCAGCCGAGCTATCGAACCCTTACTACCTGTACCGCCGTAAACACCTATGGTTGGCTTACCCCAGGCTGTGCGGCCCTTGTGGCGGGCCATACCAGACAGCGGGGCTTGTGTGGGGATACCCGACATAATCGCCCCAGCGTAAGGTTTTAGCGCGGCCTTAATGTCTTTACCGACCTGCCTTTTTAGGCCCGCGTCAATTTCGGACAGCTGTTTATTTAGCTCGCGTAAAGCCGAAGTGTCAATAGTAGGGACTACAGGCATACCGGGCGACCTCCGCCTACAAGTCTACCGTTTACCCTTCCGCGACATATTCTGGCTCTTAGCCACAAGGTAGCGCTGAATAGTCCACAGCATACGCGGATTTAGGGCCATAAGCTCCCGAGGGCTTATCCCCGTCTCTACCGCCAAAGAGGCAATAGTCCAGTGGAGGCTCGCGTCGCCGAGCCCCTCTATTTTTTTACAGACAGGTCCGTAATACCGGCAAGCTTCTTACGCCAGGTGACAAAGTCCTCCGAAGTCTTACCTAGACGAGTCAGCGCCGCGAACCCGAGAAAAGCCAAGTGGGTGAACTTGTAGTCTTTCTCAAGCCGCGACACAGACAGGTCGAAGTGTTCCTCGAACTCGATAAGGTCGGCCGCAATACACGACACGCTTTCGGTTGTACCGTCGATAAAGGTTACTTGTAGGTTTATTGGGTTCATGCCGAAAGTATACTACGCGGTGGCGCGAGCCACAGTACCCGAAGCCAAGGGCCACGACACGGACAGCGTGGCGAGGTCGCCCACGTTGGAAGCGTAGGGTTGGTATTCGGTGACAAGGTACACGGCGGAATATGCGGGCGAGGTGCTCGCGGTAGCCGCGGTCGGGGTAACGACCACAGTAGCGTTAGAGCCAAGCAACGGCCACAGGGTCGCGTCGACCGAAGCCGCGCCGAAGTCCTGGTGGAAGTCCAGCGAGATAGAGGCGTCTTTCAGTCCACCAATACGCTGGCGGTAGCTGTTACCGAAAGCGGTAACCTCTTGTTCCTCGGCGGAAATGTCGATAGTAACGGCCGCCAAGTGGTCGGAAAAGTCCGCACCGTTAATGGTCACCCGGTAGTCGGTAGCTACAAACTTAGCCATATTGTTTTGCTCCTATAGTGCGTATACGGTGGCCGAAAAGGTCGCCGTAAAATAAGCTGTTTCTCCTATTGTAACCGCGTCTACGACGTCCATAGCAGAAACTCGAACATCGAAAGCGGCACCGCCCAAAGTTTTATCGGACTCTACAGCGGTCTTAAGGCTTCGCGCCCCATTGTCGATAAACTCGTCCAGCGCTTGTTGTGAGCGTCGGTCTGTCACCCTAGACACTATTAACCGAATGTCGAATTCGTATTCGGTCAAGCCACGCTGGAAAGCGCCGTCGTAGTTTGCCCGGTTCAGTTGGAGCACTACGCAGGGCATAGAGGGATTATCGGGTATTTCTGTGTAGACCCTTAGCCCGCTAATAGTGGCGAGGTTAGCGCCGAGGCCTGCCCGAATGTCGGCGAGGCTCACGCCATTCTCACTTTACGGAAGGGGTCGATGAGGCGTTGGACGTCCGGGTCGACACGTCCCACCCGGATTACGGAAACGTCGTCGAAGCCGGCCACCCCGAGGGGCGAGTCGTAGCGGCGGTACTGCCTGAGCGATAAGAGGATAGTGGCTTGTTTAATCGCGGCCGGTACGGAAGCCCACCCGAAAGTCCCCACCACCTGTACGGTCGCCTCGTAGGCGTTCACGTTATTAGGCTCCCACACAGGGAAGGTGTAGTCGCCTACAGCTCTAATTCGCGTATACGGGGAGGGAATACCACCCGAAAGGTTGTTTAGAGGTTCGAACTGGTAGTCCGAGGCGGTCCAAGTTTGCGTGTAGCCCGTACCGTCCGGGGAGGTCTTAAGACTGGTAAGTGTGACTAGGTCGTCAATTTCACAGGTGAAACTATCCTGGGGGATATATACGGCTGTCCCAGTGGTCTGGTAGAAACGTCGCTCGCAGTAGCCGTCAATTTCGCGCGAAGCGGCCTCGATAGAAAGCTCCAGGATAGTGTCGTCTATTGCGTCGCTAATTCTTAGCGCGGCCTTAACCTCGTTAAGCGTCGCGTAACCGTTGCTAATTGCCATAGCAAACCTCCAAGCCTAGTCTACCGGGTTCCACTCACCCGAGCGCCTCCGCGCAAGGTCCCAGCCCCAGCTATAGTCGCCCGTGGCGACCTTGCCCTCATAAAAGGTCCGGTTAGCCTCGAAGGTACGTTTATTGTGTTCGACATAGTTAGGGTTAGAGTGCAAGGTCGAACTGTTAGCGTGGGCCGTGACTATTGGGAGCCGGACGACTTGGAAGCCAGCAGCCTCAACTCGTCGCTGGTAGTCGTTGTCCTCAAAATAGGCAGGGTAGAGTCGCTCGTCAAACAAGCCCACAGCCTCTACAACGGCTTCGCCTACCGCAAAGGTCTGATAGTGGGGAAAGGCTTCAGAGAGGCTTAGGCGGTCATTACGGGCCTCTGAGAGGGTCGCTAGGGCTCCCGGTCTGAACACTACGTCGTTAGAGGTAAAGTGCCAGACAGAATCGTGGGGTAATAGTTTCACCCCAAGGTTCCACGACCCTGCCACGCCTAAATTCGAAGGCAAGGTGACAGTGAACATTTGTTCGACAGTGGGGAGCTCTGGTTTATCGAACAAGCGTTCGAAAGACCCGCCGTTGTCAATAATGAGCAACCGGCCTACGGGCTCGTCAATACTGCGAAGCATATTTAAAAGCAAGTCGTACCGGTTCAGCACTGGCACTATGAGGTTAGACAGCACGGCGCGACCATACGAAAATGTGTGACAGTTCGCTCGGCTGGTCCTCCAAGTGCACTAGGTCCCAGTCGTCAAACATTGCGAGGACCTCGTCGACCGTGAAGTCGTGCAAGTGGAAAGGGTTAACGTGTTTAGTGGGCCTCGTCGGCGTCGACAAAATAATAAGTCGCCTAGCGCGTTTAAGAATTCCAGCCAGCCGTTCGGGGTTTACAACGTGCTCCAGCGTTTCGAAAGACACAGACACGTCCCAGTAAAAGTCTGGCTCCCACTCGTCCAAGTCGACACCGCTAAAGAATATGCCGATATTCGCGAACTGGTCGGCAGGCTCTATCTTGTCTACCCCGATATAGTCGACCGGCTTTCGAGCGATAATTTCCGCACCATAACCAATACCCGAGGCTACGTCGACCACAAGCTCGGCGGTCTTTAAATATGAGGCCGCCAGCTCGTATCGGTAAAGGTGGCCCGCCGCCTTGGGCACCTCGTCGGGGTCTAATCTTTCTGCCACTTATAGCTCGTTTCTGTGATAGTTCCAGGACAGGTAGGGGTTTTTATATTCGTGGGCTGGAAATTCTCCCAGCTTAGGCCTGTGTTTCCACACAAGGTAGGGAAAGCTCACCTGGTCCTGGATAGACCAGCGCATATTTTCTATAAGCCAAAGTCTGCCAAAGTCTCGCGCCTCGGCACTGTTTCGCCACACAATCGTCCCACAAGCCCACAGCCCAAAGTCGCCAGGCATACCCTCGGCCCTATAGTGTGCGGTCTGGTCCGCTATCGGGTAGGCGTTATATTTCGGCCAGTGTTGACACTCAAGCGCTTCCAAGTAAACGCAGTTACGGTGTGCCCTGTCTGGGTGGGCCCACACTGTTAGGTCGTTGTCTCCGAGAGCGTCGACACAAAAGTCTCGGAAGCCCGTGTCGGTAATGGTGAAAGCGCCGTCTAACCAGACATACACGTCGGCGTCATCATAATTCCAGGGCTGTAGTTTCGGCAGTTTAGAGGCAAGCCTCGGCGACATATAGCCGCGAGGCTCCACAATAACCTCCCAGCCTGGAGCGTCTAGGTTCGGATTGTCGGTAATCATTAGCGCCCGGTCGAAGCCAAGGCCCGCCGGTAAAGGCTTAGGGTCGTCATGGTCGCCGAATATGGCCGAAATAAGCGTCACCCTCATAGGTGAAAGTTCCCGAACATTGGGGGCCCGTCTCGAAGGTTGGCCACGTCCGGGTCATTAAGACCCACCCAGCCTTCCGCCTGGAAACGGTGTTCCCGCTTTATCCTCGGCAACCCTCGCAAGTATTGCGCGGTCGCCCACCAAAAGTTACCCCCAAAAAAGCTTTTATGTCCAACGTGTTCGGGCCTGTCCGAGCTCATATAGAAAGGCCCCACAGCGTCTTTACGCGCCAGTAGGCTTACCGCGTATTTCCAGTTGTAGACAGTGTCGTAGGTCATAGAGTGCCGCCAAGTGTGCCTTAGCGGGTCGCCCTGGTAAGCGGCCTTAGTGTGGGCATACAGGATACCGGCCGGCCCCGTCTCTTTCAGTGTGTGAAGGTGTAAGGCGTCCAGGGTTACTTGCTCCCAGCCGTCCTCCGCCTCTACTACAACCTCGGCGAAAGGTAACACGTCTTTTACCTGTACGCGGCGGTCTGCCGGCCCCACAATACCTACCCGTATAAAGTCCAGTTCGTCCATTAGACCCGAGGCGCGTACCGCGTGGAAATGGTCCACCACGATACCCTCCCAATTACCCGCCGCATAGACGTGGTAATAGTGGCCCAATTTCACTAGCCGAAATAGCCTTTTAAGAATGGGTACCAGTATTTCTCCCAGACCGTGTCCACGTCGAACTGGAGGGCAAAGTCTCGCGCCACAGTTGACGGTCCACGCTCCGCGTCGTGGGCTTGCTCCAGCGCTTGCACAAGCGAAGGCACCGAAGGAATTTTCCACCACGACCTTTGGGCCTCGTCCCAAAATTCGAAGCCATCTACGAGCCAGCTATCCTCCGAGACAAGGTCCTGACTTGCCGCCCAGCCCGAAGCAATAGCGCGAGTACCACAAGCCTGGGCCTCCACAGTAGGAATACCAAAGCCCTCACCGTATGACGGGGCCAGTAGTACGTCGAAGGCACTATAGAGCGCCGCCATTTCCTTAGTGCTATACCCATAGCGCATTTGCATTGGGTCGGTAAAAATAACCTTTTCGGGTTCGATACCGACAGCCTGGAGCAAGTTAGGCAAGTGGAAGCCACCATAAGCGATACCCGGCTCCGAGTGAATATAAAATTTAGTGTTCGGGTGCTTTTTCATAAACAAGGCAACCGCGAGGAACCCCTCGGAAAAAGCCTTACGATGTATAACCTGGTTTGCCTTGTTCGCTGCCACCATACCAATTACGAAAGTGTCGTCGCCGGCGTCCATCATCTTACGAGTCTTAACACCGTCCGACCAGTGCTCCGTGTAGTTGTACACCCGAGTGTCGACACCGTGCGGAATATACGTCGAAGGAATACTCGCGGCCTCTAGCAAGCGCTGGCCGTGTGGAGCCATAGCCAAAGGCGTCACGTTGGGCTTGTTCAGCCATGCCGCCACAGCCGGCGGGAGCGTAACGTGGTCTATCGGCGTCCAGCTAATAAAAGGTATTTCGTCTAACGCCGGGTTCTTGTAGACCCAAGAATCGTAGAGGGTGACAACTGCGTGGCGCTTATCCATACGCCCAGCCCTATGGTGCGCGTGGTGGCCCGGGAGCACGTCGTCCGAATACAAAGACAAGCCCCGAGGATAGTGGGCGACCTTGCCATGTTTCGTACGAATAGACGATATTTGGCCCTCTAGCCCAAAGTTAGAAAGTACGGCCGTGTCGATACCATGCCGGACAAGCCGCTCCACAAGGTAACCACACTGTTGCCCATAGCCGGTAGGGGTATAGGGCGAATTACTCGCGACGCTCACGACGGCGTCGATAGCTGGGTAGGTTTTCATAGCCACACCCTACCAAAAGACAAACCCCGACGGGGTACGCCGGGGCCTGTCAACCGAAAGGAAACTACCACCTAAATGGAAGTAGTAAGACTATAACACAAGAGGGGCCCAGTGAACCTACAACACTGGACCCCTCAAGCGTGTTAGCTAAATTAGCTAGCCTTTGCCCTCCACAGCTTGACGTGCTGAGTGTGGGTCAGGTCGCCGTCCAACCGCATAAGGAAGCGGTAGGTAACGATGTCCTTGTTGAAGGCGTAGTCGGTGCTGGAGGCAACCTGGAGGCCGCCGGCCATACGCACCTTGTAGCTGGGCAGGTGTCCGAAAGCAACACCGAGCACACCGGTTCCAGTCGAAGTGACGTTCGCCATGTGCGGATTTTCGACGACCTCGTAGCCGGCGAACTGGTCGGGCGAACCGACGTTCACGGCGTACAGGTAGGCACCGTCGTTCGACTTCAGGGTCCGCATAAGACCCATAGTCACACCCGAGGCCATGTACTTAACACCGGGCAGGCGACGTGCGAAGCCGTCCAAGGTGTACTGGAGCTGGATAAGCTCGTCCGCGGTGAACGTGTAGTTCGAAGCGGTACCAGTGACACCGGTGGAGGCGGCGGTAATAATACCGTTCGGCTTTCCGCTTCCGTCTCCAGTGGTAAGCGCCAGGTTCGCGGCAAAGCCCAGTGCGTTACCGGCTTGCTGGGCGAGGTGGCTCTGAATGTCGAAGCCAGCGTCCGAAACGAGCTCGCTAGACACCGAAATAAGGTTGCCGTACTTGTACGCGCCCAAGGTAATGGACGAGTAAGTCGGCTCGCTGTCTGCGAGAGCGGAGCCCTCGGCGGTAAGCGAAGCGGTGCTGTACGCGTTGAGCGTCGGGATTGTGAGGTCCTCGCCAGAGGTCGTCGAAATAATCTCGGACTCGTCGAGCATGGGTCCCACAAGGCGGGCGATGTCGAACACCTGGTCGTAGAAAGACTTGGGCACGGTGTTAGTCGAGCTAACAAGCGTGGCGCGCTTCTCGAACAAGTGAGCACCGCGAGTCTCCGCAATGTGGCGGAGAATGTCAGCCTCGGAGCGTTCCTCACGCTCGGCGACTACAAAGCCCTTAGCGGCCAGGCTAACCTCGGCCTTGCGCTCCTCGTTACGCTTTGCGACAGAAATAGCCTCGTCGGCGCGGCGAATGTCCGCTTCGATACGGTCGATTTTTTCCAGCTCGGCGGCGTCCAGGCCTCGGCTCTCCGCTTCCGCGTTGTCGATAACGTCGCGGATTTGTTCGGTGAGGTTGGCGCGGATTTCCTGCTGGGTCTTAATAAATTCAGACACAGAAAATACCTTTCCTAAATTTTGGTTAGTTGGTTGGCCGCGTTCACGCTGAGCCGGTGCCGGTGGTGCTCACACTCAACCGTCTACTACTAGTTTAGGTCGGGGTTTGTCGTGTGGTTTTTGGTTTGCGACACGCCCGGGAATTTTTTTAGGTTTGGGCTTGCACTATTTCTGTATAGGGGTATACACTAAACACATAAGCCGAAAGGCACCGAACCGAAAGGACCAAAAGTGAAGCTAATTTACACCGACACTAATGGACAAGGTAAGACTGACATAGTCCACGCCTACACCTGCACCGACGGCCAGCGCCTACTACGCGCGGCCCAAAGTAAGTGGAACTGGGACGTGTTCGAAGCCGGAAACCGCGCCGAGGCGCTCGACCTCATATCCTCACAGTACGACTTAGCGGCGCTAAATTTCTGCCCCTGTGTTCCAGCCGATTAACACTACAAGCGAAAGGAAACCAAAGTGAGACGTTTTTGTCTATGGTGCGATAGGGACCCAGAGCTACACACCCAAGAGGAAAAAGAGTTCTGCCAGCTAATCGCAAACCAATTTACAATCGAAGCGGTCGAAAGAATGTCGCGATAATAGGAAAGGGCCCCGTTTCGGCGGGGCCTTTCTTATTTACTCGCTAACCCTACGGCGACGAGCAACCCTAACCGTCGCTCCCCTCGCGGCCTTTACAGCCGCAATGACCACCACAGTCGCAAGCGCCACCACAATTAGCGACACACTTACCGCAACAGCCCAAGCCAAAAAGTCCCACGGGTTCACCTTGTCTCCCTCTCGTTAATTTGTCGGCGAGCTTTCGGCTCGTCCAACTCGACAATAAGCCTAGCCATTATAGGTGCAAGCTCTGACACGTCCCCCGCTGTCGGGTGACCAGCCACCTCGCGAATAATCCGCGCTATCTTTTCCTCGCGACTCACTACAAGTCCAAAAGTAGCTGTAATTTCTTTTTCTTAAGCTCCAGCATGGCGAGGCCCTTATCGTCCTCGACCTTTTCCTCGACCTTGGGCGCGACCTCGTCGAGCACCTGGTCAATTAGCTGTCGCTCGTCCTGTGTAATCGCCTCGCCGTTCTCCAGTTTCATAAGCGCGTCGGCGAGCGCGTCCACGTCGACAGCGGCCCGCCGAGCGAGTGCGGCAAGTCCCCTAACCGACACAGTGCCAGCGGTCGACCCGTAAGCCGGCCAAGGGACGATACTTGTCTCAAAAAGTCTTACAGACTTTAAGGTGCGCTCTGTACCGTTCTCGTTCCACTCAGCCCCACCCTCGGGGACGGTAAACCCAAAGCTCATAGCGTCCACGTCTCCGCGGCGGATAAGTTCGGCGGCGTCGCGTCCGGCTGTCGTATTAGGCAATTGCGCCCAGACCCTAAGCCCGCGCTCGTCCTCTGTAAGTTTCAGAGTGCCAGCGCGAGTAGAGCCAAGTACCTGGCTAGAGTCATGGTTCCATAAGAGTTTTACGTCCGAGCGCTCCCGAAGCGTCCTCTTAAAAGCCCCCGGCGCGATACGTTCGATAAAAGGCAAAGGCTCGGAGGGTGAATTAAACACCGCCGCGTAACCCTCGAAAGTCATACCGTCGGCGTCCTCGCGCACCTCAAACTTCGTTCCCTGTACGCGCGTCTCTAGCTTTGCGGCCGCCTGCCCCTTAGCGCGGTCCTCGTTTTCTTGTGCCAATCTAGCCACCACCCCTTTAGCATATTCTAAGGCCCTCTCGGCCTGGCGCTTATTTACGCCCCCACCCCACAAAGCCATAGCAACTACCCCAGGTGAGGGGTAGGCCGGGTTTTCTGGGTTTGCGGTCGGCGCGTCCAAGTCGACAAGGTGCCGAGCAATCCACGCCGCAATTCTGGTCCACTTGTCAGCCGTAACCGACCCATTTTCCATGGCGCGGGCCTCGCGGATAGTCGCCTCGACAAGACCGTCCCCACCACGTCCAGCTTCGTACCATTCCAGGCCGCGTCGCGCCGAAGCCCTCATATAGGCCGGTGGCTCTAGGTCAACCTGGCGAGACTCGTCATTCCCGACCACGTCCGGCACGTCCTCAGTGTCCAAGGCGGTAATACCAAGCGAAGCGTAAGCCTCACGGTTAGCCGCGTCATTATCGACAGCCACCATTACGTTAAAAGTTTCTAAAAGCATTTCCGCGGTAGTGCGCTTATAGTCGACTGTGTCGTCGTCCGGGGAAGGCTTCATATATAGGCGGTCGAAGTCGACGTCGAAGCTTTCCAGCTCGTCGAGAGTCGCGCGGCGGTCGCTTTCCGGCCTAGCCGTTACCACCATTATTTCTGTATCGTCGAAGCTGTCCAAGTAGCGAATAAGTTTCTCGTTTAGCCTGCCACCAATAATGAGGGTGCCGTCTATGTCGACAATGACAGCGGGCGGTCCATTTTCGTTACGGCGCTCCCCGAGGAATTCCGAGTCCTCGGCCTGAGCGATAGCGACACCCTGGTCTATAGCACCTTGTTTAGTGTCGTGGCAGCCCATTACTTCGCCGTCCTCTTTCACAGTAGCCCACTGGCCCACCGCACAAGTGCCACCGGGCTCTGTGACCTGTTCGATTAGGTAAGGCACGGTTACCGCTTCACCACCAAAATACCTACCACTAGTCCGTCCGGGTCGCTTGCCGCCCAAAGCTCATCGCCTGGCGGCACCTCGATAGTCCTGTCCTCGCCTGGGTCAATATGTATTCCAGTAGCGCTAGTAACTCCACTGCCACCCACGAAAATATATTCGTTACTGGATTTAGTGTGGTTATGTAGCTGTATTGTCTGCGCGTTATGATACGAAGGCACTATAAGAACACCCGCCGTACCCAGGGTTATTTGTTGACTGGTAATTGGCATTAGTCGACCGCTCCCTCTGCCTCGACGTTCACCTGCACCGAGGCTAAGCCTGTGTGTTCGATAGGTGGCAGGCCCAAAGCCTCTAGCACGCTGGAAGGCTGGAAGCCCGCCGTAATAAGTTGCTGTGCCATGGTTACCCGGGTGGCTTGTGTTTCGACGTGTGACTCTGTAATGGTCACGTTAGCCAAAGGCACTCGGACAGTTTCGGCCGCTGGGTCGTCCACTGGCCGCAAGTCCTCTAGGCGGCGTACGTCGTTAATGGAAAGGAAGCCCGACTGTAGACCGGTCGAATAGGCGGTCATTCGGCTATTAAGGTCGGCGCGGACAAGGCCGTCCATGTTGATACGCAAGAAAGCATTTTCGCCCCCAGGCGTGCGAGCCATAAGCGGCGACAGGGCCCGCTCCAGCTTGGCAATAATGGGGCGGAGCGTGTGGGTTGTGAAAAAGAGGCCGCTTTGTTCGAAACTGCCATAACTGATAGACCCCGGAATACCTAGTAGGGCACCGGGCACACCGAAGGCTCGGGCGATATCCTCCACAGCGAAGCGGCGAGCCTCGACAGCTTGCGCCTTATCCGGTTCGGTCTGGGTCGGCTGGAAGGTTGCCCCGCCAGAAAGTACACCCGTCTTATGTCCACGTCTCCAGCCCTGGTGCCGGGCGTCGAAAGCGCGCGCCAAGTCAGAGGCCTGCTCGGCCGTAAGGTTGCCTGGAAACTGTATAACCCCGTTCATCGAGGTTCCCTGCCCAAAGAATGTGGCCGCGAAATTACGCAAAGCAAGCGACAGGCCCCAGTCCTCCGACAGTGCCTTACTGCGGGAAATACCGCGCACCTTGCCCGGGCGGACTACGTCGGTAATGTGGATAACCTCGTCCGACGTGAGGGGCTTGTCCTCACCCTCGACAGTAAAGACGATTTCGCCGGCCTTGTGTCGCTTGACTTCGACGTCCATAGGGTTAAGCGTTACGAGCGAAATAACCTCGCCAGTGTTAGGCGAACTGTAGACCCGAATAAAAGCGTTACCGTCAAGTAAAAGGCTAGTGATTACTTGGCTATAGAAAGCCTCGCGGGTGAGGGCAACGTCGGGCTTGTCGACCCAGGCTGGGGCTGGGCGGAAGGGATAGCGGGCACCGTCGCGCCGGACAAACACGTCCATAGGCAAGGTGCTAATACTGTCGGCAATAAGAGACACACAGGCGTAGACCGCGTTAACCTGGAAGGCCGTTTCGCTGTTTACGTTAGTGGCTGAGAGGTTACCCAGGGCGATATCGTCGCCCGAAGCAAACAGAGTTTGGTAAGAAATGGCGCGTTGTTGCCACAGTTTCTCAAGCATTAGTTAGTCAGAGCCAATCCGATTAAAAGTGCGGCCGCACCGGCAACGATAAGGCCGACAGGTAACGAGAGAATAAGCGTTCCCGTAATGATTAGGGCAAGGCCCGCGAGCTGTACCGCTGTAGACATAACACCACCTAGGCGAAAAATTGGGGGACCGCTTGCTCTAGTCTACCCGAACTGAGCGCCCTATCTACGGCGATGATAGCCGCGACCGCCGCGTCGATTTTCCGAGGGCTATTTCTCTGGTCTTTAACGATTCGTACGCCTATGTTGTCTATCTTTGTTACCGCGTTGTCTAGGTGTCTGGCCAGGGTCGGGTTGCCGTCGTGAACTATGCGTGTTTCCATGACAGCGTCAAAGAATTTCGCGCAGGCTTTTACCATTCGGGAAGGCGAGGCCGAAGGAAATTCCAAAAGGGGTAGCCCTCTTTCTTGTAGCACTTCCATAGAGCGCTGCCAGCGGAAAGGGTCGCACGCTATTTCTTTTACGTTCGGGTGGGTCGCACAATAGGCGACTATTGCTTCCTCCACCTCGGCTATGTTTACGCGCCAAGAGTCGTCGTGGATAGTCAAGTCTTTTTCCCACGACTGGACCAGGTTAACCTTTACCGGTTCGTCGCCCTTCGGAATAGTGGCGGCAACGATTACCGAAGCGTCGCCAGAGAATGAGCCATCGAAGCCTAGGACGATATCGTCGTCGGGCGATATTTCGGCGTCGCCCTCGCACGCCTCCCACGCTCCAGCGGGAAGCCAAGAGGTTTGCGAGCTCACCCACTGGTTACACCGCTTAGTACGAAACTCGGCTTCGGGTGTACGTTTCACCGCGCTCTCAAAGTCGGCCGGGTCTGACAGGTCGCCATAGCCTGGGTTAGCGTCGCGCCAGGTCTGCGGGTCCCTGTGGTCGGCGTCTGCGTTAGCTTCCCACCATGCCATAAAGAAAGTAGGGTCCTCTATTTCTCCGCGCGCTACTTTCTGCCCGTACTGGTAAAGCTCGTAGGCAATACTGTCCCTACCTGTGCTGTCGGTCTTAACCCCAGCCGTGGTGATAGCGCAAAGCGTCGACAAGGGTCCGCGGCTTCCCTGGGCCAAGCTCATAACGTCAAAAAGGGACCGGTTCGGCTGAGCGTGGAGCTCGTCAAACAGCACAAAGGTAGGGCTTAAACCCTCTTTCGAATATGCCTCGGCAGACAGCACCCGATACACCGACCCCGTCGAAGGCATTTCGATAGCGTCGCGATACAACTTAGTAAGGCTAGACAGTTGGTCGTGGGCCTCTATCGTCCGCTTGGCGTCCGCGAATACGATTCGGGCTTGTTCCTTTTCCGCGGCCACACTGTAAACCTCACCACCACGCGGCCCCACAATGAGGTTATACAAAGCCATAACCGAACCCAGCGCAGACTTGCCCGACTTACGAGGCATACCAATTAGCGAAACACGGTGCCGATAGCCCTCTGTGTTCAGTGCGAAAGCGTGCTCGAAAAGCTGTCGTTGCCAAGGCCGTAAAGTCAAAGGCGAACCCGCCGGGCCCGCTATAGAGTCTTTCGTAATGACCCCGAACCGGTCCGCAAACAAAGCCATAACCTTACCCTCGGACCTTTCCAGGTCAGACTCAGGCACAGGCGTAAGCCACCGTGGCGGCCAAGGCTCACCCACCGCGAAGCTCCGACCTCATGCGGGAAAGCTCCTCGACAATCGACTCGCGCTTAATCACCGCCAGCCCAAGGCGCGCCCTATCCGCCGGGGTAAAGCCAAGCAAACTAAGCCCAGACATTATTAGCCGGTCCGTCTCGTTAATACTCATAACCAATTTACGGTCCGAAGGGTCCGCCTCAAAAGCAAGCTCCAACTGTGCCGCCCGGTCCAACGCCCGACACACCCGCTCCAATAGCGTCGTGTCCAACTGTGGGCTTATCCACGTTTCGCCCTGGTCAAACACGCGACCCCAAAGCTGAAGCCCAGCCGCACCCAAACCCTCGGGAGGGTCAACACGGCCACCATAAAGCTGGATAGCGTCCGGCCCAGGTAGGGCACGCTTGCCCGGGTTCCCCAGCATTTTCTTACGCTCAACAGGTACGGGCGGGTTTGGCATAACCGTTAGCCTACTAAACCGTTCCAACTGCGGGTGTAAAAGAAAGCCAGATCGGAAGAGCGGTTCAGCAGGAATGCCGAGACCGCAATGGG
>ERZ869929.327-NODE-327-length-32253-cov-22.446736_pt1 | contig 32253 bp, 46 predicted proteins | sample MGYA00579312_ERZ869929 | MGnify/ENA primary metagenome ERZ869929 (study PRJEB32216, sample SAMN09231818) | wastewater metagenome | place: USA: Maryland | collected 2016-08-09 | study: EMG produced TPA metagenomics assembly of the PRJNA472060 data set (Reclaimed... | reverse complement strand
GCTTAGCTCCCGGCAGATAGTGAACGTTATCCATATCGTCTCTCGGTGTGTGGGGGACTGTCATCGTGAAATATCCATTGGCCGGTTTCGGTCTTGGCCGGACATTTTGAGAGCGGAAAGGTTAGCGTCTAGTTGAGCGCGGCGAAGCTTTGGCTCCACCACGAAGATGCGGTGAACTACCCAGCCGACAGCCAAGAGAATGACAGCGCTTGCAGCGCCAGCAGCTAGAGCTTCTACGATTGGCATGGTGTCTGCTCCAAAGAGCGCTTAACGAATCGGGCTTGCCGCTTCCATGATCGCGAAAGCTCGCGCGCCTTCACCAAGCGTTCAGCCTTTAGCTCTAAGCGCTTTATGGTTCGGTCGATCATAGCAAGGCGTTGACCGCACTCTTTGTCCGTTATTTCCCCGCGCAAATTAGCGGAGAGGTAGCGAATGCGCGCGCGCTCAAGCTCGGTGATAGGCTCACTCATCTTCGCCATCCGCAATGCGCTTGGCTTCGGTAAGGGCGGCTTCGTCCAGCATCGCGGAGAAAAGCCCATTGGCTTCATCCGCCGCGCCCTCAATAACTTCATCAGCCGAATCGCAAGAGCCGCGCGGCGGCCATCCCTTGATATCCAGCATCCCGATAGCGTGAAGCTCTTTAGCTGCGGTGCGGTTTGCTTCGCGCAGCATGTGGAGAATTTCGTCAGCGCGATCTACGCGAGCTTGTTGCTCCCAGCGTTCGGCTTCTGACGGGGTGTCGCCTTCGTACTGGAAGCGATCATCGCTCGTATCCGTAATCATTGCTTCAAATCCCCCGACTCGTAAACGCGGCGTTAACCGCCTCTGTGATTTGGTGACGTTCGCACAACGCGAATAGCATTGCAACAACTTTCGTTCGTTGACTGCGAATATTTTTTGAGGCATCAACGCTGCATGACGCTTCGCAAGTATCAGGAAGATGAAGGACTAACGACCGCGCAGCTTGCAAAAAAGCTAAAGCTTTCCGTTGGTCAAACGTCCGATCTACTCAATCGCCAGCGCGGCTGCTCGCTCAAAGTTGCCGTGCGAATCGAGAGGATTACAGGCGGGCTTGTGAGTTGTCGTGATTTGTTGCCGTTGGAGTTAGCGAAGTGATTGATTTTGTCCCGTTTCCGAAGATCAAACGCCTCACGCGTGAGATGATCGTCACAGAAAAACTGGACGGCACAAACGCACAAATCACCATCACTGAGGACGGCGGCTTCTATATCGGCTCGCGCACGCGCTGGATCACGCCTGAGGACGACAATTACGGCTTCGCGCGATGGGCGACGGAGCACAAAGACGAGCTTCTGACGCTCGGCCCCGGTTCGCACTTTGGCGAATGGTGGGGCCAAGGCATCCAGCGTAAATACACCATCGGTGAAAAGCGCTGGTCGCTGTTCAACACTACGCGCTGGAACGATCCTGACAAGCCGCCGATCCCAGCATGCTGCCATGTCGTGCCGATCCTTTATCGCGGTGAGTTCGATACTGCCGTGGTCGCGTCGTGCCTCGAAAAGCTGCGTGTCGAAGGTAGCGCCGCGTCCCCCGGCTTCATGAACCCTGAGGGCGTCGTGGTCTTTCACATGGCGTCTGGCTCGCTGTTCAAAAAGACGATCCTCAAAGACGAGGAGCCGAAGGGCTTTCAACAATGATTGCGCGCCCGCACCAAATCAGTTCAGCCTCGGAATGGCTCTCAGCTCTAATAGGCTGGGCTAGTTTCTTGGCGTGGATGATTCGGGGCGGACTGAAACAGGACTAGGCCGGAAGGATTACGCATGATCGAGATAAACTGGCTACATGTTCTGCTTGCCGCCCTTGCCGGCGGAGGCTGGTGTTTAGCTTGGGGCTACCGGACGGCGCTTGGGATTGCGCGCGGCATGCCCGCTTCACCGCCGCGCCCGCCTCGTGAGGATAACGTAAAGCGCTGGCCTAACTTCGGTGAGAGCGATCAGCAGCGAGAGCGTGCATGAGTGCGATCCCAATGCAACGCGCAGGCAATCGATACCTGCTTGTTGACGGCTCGCGCTGGACGCCGGAGCGTGTCACCACTCTGCGCCGCATGTGGCCTACTCACTCTGCGGCTGAGATTGCAGCCGAGCTAGAGCACGGCTTCACTCGCATGGCAGTCATTGGCAAAGCGCATCGTTTGAATCTGCCAATGAAGTGTCCGAGCTACGCGACATACGGCGGCAAGCGCAAAACGGCACGAACTACCGCCAAGTAATGCGCCTTCCTAGGGTTCACTCCTACCCTTAACCGCGTCTAAATCGAAACGATCCAGTATTATCAAGGGAATTTCTGCCGTGACTCCATTTCATCTGTTGCCCGAGGTCTTATCGGACGTGGATTTCGCACCTGCGAAGGCGATCAAGCCGTCTTCGCAATGGTCGAATTGGTGGAAAGTGTGCGTCACCAATGGCGATCCTCCCGTCGGCCACGTTTACCGAGATATGGATATTTGGCCGACACTTGAGGTTTGCGAGGAGAAGGCCCGCGAAGAAATCGAGTGGGACATCGCAGAGGCCGGTCAAGTTATTGACGAGTGGATGGGCGCCTATCCCGTCGAAGGTGACGCATGACCCCATCAGATACAGCCGCAGCCTTAGCCTATGACCATTGCGCACGTCTGCTTGAAGGTAGAGCAGCTATCAGCCCTAACGTTGACGGTGAGCATACTGAGGCTGTGGCTCAAGCTTTTGAGCGCGTAGCCAACACAATGCGCGAGTGCTCTCAGGCTTTACGGCGCGCGCGGCCAATCGACTTGATGAGTAACGGAGCGAGCCGGTGAGTAACGTAGCAACAGTGAGCGAGGCTCTGCGCGCGATGGACGAAAGGGACATTAACATGCTTGCGGCTATCAAGCGAAAGCTCAAGGTCGTTGCTGACGACTTCGACGTTGATACGTCTGTCGTGCTCGCGCTTCTTCTTACCTCTCTCGATAACCAAACGCTGAGATATGCGGTTGAGGAGATCGTGACGTGACTAGACCAGCAATGAAGCCCTGTCCGCTCTGCGGGCGAGTCGATGGCCTATCCATTATGAACTACGATGGCTGGCGCCAAGTAGAGTGCAATGCGCGCGGATGCCCCGGATGCTACCTTGGCCCTGCGCGTTCCTCGATGCTTGAGGCAGTGCGAGCGCACAACGCCAAAGTATCAGAGCGCGTCGTTATTCCTGCAGGCAAACTTAGCATTGTCGGCGCAAGCATCAATGGAAACCAGAAGTCAACGCTTGCTAAAGACTGCGCCTCGGGAACGCGCATGACGGAGAAGACGACTGATGAGTGACGTTCGCAATCGTCGCGATGTAGAAGCTAACGGGACGTGTGCGATGGCGCGGGTGCACGACATCAAACGCATGTTCTGGCGCAAAGACGGCTACCAGTGCGAGCAATGCGGCCAACGCTGGACGAGGAATTGGACTAAGATGGAGACCGAATCGCTAGACGAACGGAGCGAACAGCCGCAGACCTAAAAGCGAAACGCCCCGGCTTGGACACCGAGGCGTTTCAAAAACCAAAGACCACCATGCCCTGGCCGGTCGAACTACGAGAGACTTCGCGGTGCGAGAGCGCCGTAGGATTTGCTGACTATGGCGAACGCCAAGAGAACTGTCAAGCCTAAGCCGCGCACGGCGCCATTAGTAGTGTGCCCACACTGTAGCCAGGCACTAAACCCGCGAACCGCTACGAAGGTGAAACGGAAAAGCGCGCGCCAGGTCTTCAAGGAAGCGATCCTTCTAGCCTTAGACGCCGGCCAAGCAACGCCTCGTGAAATCGAGCGCCGCATGGGCATGAAGCCTAGAGGCTGCGAGACGGCTAACCTGCTTCGCGTTTTAGAGCGCAAGGGCGAAGTCCGTTTAGTCGGGACCAAGAAAGCCAAGACGATTCGCGGTGTCCCCACATTTTTGTGGGAGCGCACCAGCGCTACCGATAGAGAAACGCGCGCGAAACAACCACCAGCTATTGATCGCGCGCGCCCGAACCAGAAAGATTCAAAGCGCGGGGCTCGCGCATGAGCAACCTTCAACGCCCCTCACCCTCGGCGGAGGGACATCATGGGGAAATGATCTGCATCTCTCCAAAGCTTCTGCGCGGCAAGTCTGGCCTCTCGCGCGTTGAACTCGCATTGCTGGCCTACGTCTATGAGAACCCGGAAAGCACGGAGTCTCGCGCGACGATTGCTGAAGATTGCTGTTGCGTTCCGAACTCTCTCCCCCGTGCCGCCAAGAAGCTTATCGAACTGGGCCTGATCGCACGCGCCAAGGGTCGGAATAACTCAACCGTCTATCGTCCAGGTCGTAACATGGAGGTTACGGTTACGACTTCGGCTCGTAACGTGGATGCGACTAGTAACATACAGGTTACGAGTGGTCGTATCCCTGAGGTTACGAGTGAACCGAAACGATCCAATGAAATCAACGGTCGTAACTCTGAGGTTACGACTCCTGTGGATATCCCCCCCACACCCCCTTATAAGAATATAACTCCTCTCTCAAAGACTGAGCTTAATCCTGAAACACCTGAGCCTAGCTTTGAAAGGGGTCCGGGGAAAACTTTGTTCGGCGACGCCGACGCCCCGAAGCAGCCACGGCGCAAGGCGCATCCAAAATTCGTGGCAACCGACGACACGTTGCCGCGTGAGATCACGCCCGAGATGGAGCGGATCGCCACCGAGCGCGGCATGGTCAACGGCACTCGCGCTCAGGAATTTGCCGACTGGCGCCGCTGGCACATCGACGGCGAAACCGTGATGACGTTCGCCAACCGGAGCTGGACGACCTGGGTTAAAAACTGGGCTGAGCGCAAGGCATCCGGCGGTAGATCGTTTGGTGCAAAGCCGTCGCCAAAACTAATCAAGCGCACGCGCCCAGACGGAAGCGTCTACTACGACCGCAACACCCGCACGAACACGTACTGAGCCATGGCCCATGACCAAACTATCCGATCACGGCATCCGTTCGCGTGGGACGGAGAAAAGCTGGAAGCAAACCTGCCCACGATGCAGCGCCAACCGAAAGAACAAAACCGACCTATGCCTGAGCGTGACGAGCGGTCCAGCGCAGACCAAGAAGGGATCGATCCCGTTCGGTGTCTCGGTCTGGAATTGTCACAACTGCGAATGGGTTGGTATTGCGGATGAGCGAAGCGAAGAACAACAACGAGCCCAACCTTTCCGCCAGCGCGATAGCGTTCCTAGAAGCACGTGGCTTGGACGCGGACCTGTGCGAAAGGCTCGGACTGAAAAGCCTCACAGGTCAAAGTGGTGCTGAGTGGATTGCGTTTCCGTTCGAGCGCAACGGCGTTCGCGTCAATCGCAAGTTCCGTTCTGTCGAGGGTAAGCGCTTCAACCAAGACAAGGGCGGCGAGCAAATCCTCTGGCGCTTGGATTGCATCACTGACGCTGGCCTAGCCGATCAGCCGCTTATCATCACTGAGGGCGAGCTTGATTGCTGTGCGGCAGTGCAGGCCGGGTTCTGGCGCTCTGTTGCTTTCGCAGCCGGCGCACCGTCTGAGAACTCTTCAAGCGAAGAACAAGACCTTCGCGCTAGCGCTCGTTATGTCAGCGTGCAAGGGCCGGAGTTGAAAGGGCTACGCGAGATCATCCTTGCCGTGGATGCCGACGCGCGAGGCATCCAGCTTCGCTCTGACCTCGTTGCGCTTCTTGGCGCGGCACGGTGCAAGTTCGTCACCTACCCGAGCGGCTGCAAAGACCTGAACGATGTCTTGCGCGAGCGCGGCGAGGATGGCGTGCGGGCCGTCATCAATGCGGCGCGATGGGTCAATGTTGCGGGTGTATTTCTGCCGTCAGAGCTGCCGGAACTCCCTCCCCTCAAGGTGTGGCGCCCTGACGTGTTCTCGCCAATCGATTGCTTGATCCCGATTTGCCCCGGACACCTGAGCGTGTGGACCGGCCTTGCGGGTGACGGCAAGTCCACCCTGGTCAACGCGGTGATGTGGACGCTAGCCGAGAAGTACGGCTTGCGCATCGCGGCGGCGCCATTCGAGGCAACGCCGCAGCGGGAGTATTTCCAAGACCTTGTGGCCTATCGCTCGCAGCGCGCTATCGGCGACAGTTACAATCCGGCGACGGATGAAGACGTGGCAGAGGCGCGCGCCTTCTGGGACAAGCATATCGTTTTCTTGAACCCTGACGGCTACGACGAAAAGGGCCAGCTTATCGACGCTACGATTGATTGGTTTTTGGATGCGGCCGATACGGCAGTTCAGCGCCATGGCTGCCGCGTGATCGTGCTGGACCCATGGTCTCAGATCGATCACGAGTTCGGCAGCAGCGAGCGTGAGGATTTATACGTTCGCCGCGTGCTCAAGGGCTGCAAGCGCTTTGCTCGTGAGCGTGATGTCCACTTCGCTATCGTGGCTCACCCAGCCAAGCCAAAGCGCAACATGGACGGCTCCTACCCTATCCCAGAGGGCTACGATATTTCAGGCGCAGCTCACTGGAAGAACGCACCAGACTTGGGCGTTACGGTCTATCGAGACCCGCCGCTTATCGAGGACGAGAATAATCCAGGCGAGATGATTCCAGACCCCAAGAGCACGCGTGTTCTGGTGAAAGCATGGAAGGTGAAATCGCACCGCATGATGAATCCAACCGGCGAGGTTTACGCTAGCTTCGACCGGCGAACAGGAAGATATTATTCAGCGGAGCACTGGGAAAACGTGACGCATCCAAAGCGTTATCCAGAACCAAATCAAGGGCGGCGAGATGACTGAACAAGAGCAGCACTATAGCGATGTCATCGACATGCTTTACATCGCCCGCGACCGCGCCGGGAGCACGAACGAAATCGTGAAAGTGAACATGGCTATCAGCCTGATCCTCGACGTTATCGAGGACCGCTATGACGGCTCTGTTGCGGTGGAGACTATGCAATGATGGACGCCGCCCGCCGCTTCTACACTGAACGCCACGGAGAAGACCGTTGGTTTGAAGAAGTGGAGACAGCCTATTACGAAGCCATTGCTGCGAGAGCGGAACGTGAGCGTGCAAGGCGTGTAGCCGTTCCAGATTACGCTATGCTGACGCCGGCTGATTTGCAGGAGCGTGTTAAGTCCGCTCTTGTGGGGAGGAAGTGATGGATACGGTGGTCTGGGATAAGGGTCTGGTATGGGCTGACGATACAGTCATTCAAATCGATATCTCCAAGACGATATCGATAGCGGGATCTGGTTGGCTCTACTTTCCCGCAACAGTTAGGCGCCAGCCAACCGAGGACGAAAAGAAAGTCCACCGCGCTATCAGCGTAGGCAACGGAGACCCTAAGCGCTTTGGTCACGGCCAGTTCATCGGGGATGACGAGTGAACACCGAGCGCCGTTCCAACCGCGATAACCGCTACAGGGATACAAACTTGAGCAAACGCAGCGAGGCTCTAAAGGGACTGATGTTCGGCGCCAAGGACTTCATCCCAGAGCGCGACCTCGCGACGATGCTAGGTGAAAACATCACCGACATTCAGACGACCCTGCGAGCCATGGAGATTGACGGCGTAGCAGAGCGCCAGCGGCTTAAGGTTGGCTTCAAGTCTAAGCCCGGAACGATGGTAGCGTGGAGGCTAAAGCAAGCCCAATGAGCGATGTGCTCCCCTTCCCTGAGCGAGTAACGCTGGACATCAAGAAGCTGGCCCAGTGGCTAGCAGATGCGCGTGATCTAGGTTTCTCTGAAGGGATGCTAGAAGCCAACGCTTCAGACATCAGCCGCTTGGAAGCCATGGTTGAACGCAACGGCATGTATGAGACGCAGGTTCGCCTCTACATGGCTATGATCCGGGCGGGCAAGTGATCCCACCTAAGCTTCTCTGTCAGCAAGAAGGCTGCACGGTAGAAGCCAGCATGAGAGCGCTCGCTGCCATAAGAGACGAGCGCATCAAGCAAGGGATAGCGGATACGAAATCAACCAACGATCACTGGGAAAACTGCAAGCGTTGCGGGCGAACGCCTGGCTGGAGCTTTCATCCTGGCGGATTGGTGAAGTCCCTAACCGGTTCTTAAACCTCCGCTGCTATCGGCGCTGGAATGGCGCTAGACGAACCAATGCGGGCAACCATCGGGCATAACGGCGGCCCGCCGTTGGATGATGAACGCGCCCCGCCGAAACACCTCCGCGTCATCTCCAAAGAGGAGGCCGAAGTATTCCGGGTTATCGTTCGGGTGCTGGCGACACGGTTCGAGCTAGCCAAGTGGCGCGTCACCGAAAAGCGTAAGGGCGGAGATGACGGCCGCACGGTTCGATGCCTCGCCATAGGCTACATGAGGGGCGTGAACTTTCCGGTCTGGAAACTGGAGATGATGTGGGATCTGAACCGAAAGCAGATCGGCCAAGAAGAAGAAGCCTACCTCAGAATGAGGGCGGACAACACCTTCGTTGACACACAAGCTTCTCACATGGAGGGGATGCTAGACGAGGCTCTAGCCATCGATGTTGACGAGTTCATGTCCGAAGCAACGGCAGAGATCGTTTCCATAATCGAGACCCGCCGCCGCACCAAGAAGGAGCGCTCCGAACTAAAGGCAGAAGCCAAGGCCAACCCTCCCCCGCCAGTCCCTAAGCACATTCCAACCCAAGCCGAACTTCTCCGAGACGCAGCCAACGCAAAGCACCGCATCGACAGGCTGGAATCGGAGACCAAAGTAAACCTCCGCGTCATCCTCGCAGCTAGTGAACCAGGCGCCGGCAAAGAGGCAAAGCGTGACGCAGCTAAGGCCAGAGATGCAATCGAATTAGCTCATGCGGAGATCAAGAAGCTCAAACGCCTGAAGGCCCCAGCCCACAAAGCCGTGCTATCTTAATTCTCACGGCGCGCGTTCGGCAGCGAAGCTCGCAAGCTTAAGCAGTATGCCTAAATGGGGCAGTCGTTATGACCGGACGCGCGCTGTAATATGGATACCCTCACGATCATAGCGACGTGCGCGGCGATCCTCTCCCCTATCCTGTCAATGGTCGGTGTGGCCTTTATGACGGGTGGACGCTTTGCCTCGCTGGAAACCAAAGGTTCCGGCTATCAGGCTCAGCTCGACCGTTTAGAGCGCAGCACGACGACATCCGCAGCCGAGTGTGATGGACGTATTTCGGCCCTCCGCGAGGAAATGAACGGCCGCTCCGAGCGTATCAACCAAAAGGTTGAGAACATGGAGAAGAACCGGGCATCAGCGTCGGAAGCCGCCGCCGGCCATTTCGGTAAGCTCGAAGCCATGATGGCATCCATGAAAGAACAGCTAGACCGCTTGGAGCGGGAACAGCAGCAGCAAGCCCATCATCAACCGGCGCCGCCCCAAGTCATGGGCAGAGCAGAACTCCTAGCCGCCCTCGCCTTAGCTGTGCAAGTCGCCCCGATGGTTAAGCAAATCTTGGGACGTGAGCCTCAGAGAGTAGCAGCCTGATCCGCTGGCTTATCCTCATCCTCTCCCCTCGCCTTCACCCAATAGCAAGGGAGATCAGGAGAGACTTGAGTAAGATAGCTAAGGCTCAAGCCCGCTCAACATGAGCAGCATCAGATACTTAACGCGTGAGTAAGAAGAAAACACCGAAGAAAGAAGGCGCGGCAAAACCTAATGCCGCGGAAAAGCCGCGCTCTCCGGCCGCTCATTTGGTGTCACATCAATTCCAACCGGGCCAAGTCGCCAACCCTCTCGGCCGCCCCAAAGGCTCTCGCAATAAGCTAGGCGAGGCATTCTTGGCCGACTTCCATGCAGACTGGGAAGAGCATGGGAAAGAGGTGATCGCGACGGTTCGGCGTGAGCGCCCGCAAGACTATCTTAAGGCGGCCGTCTCCATTCTACCGAGGGAGGTCAAGGTCATTCCCGGCGACTTTGACGAGATGACGAACGATGAACTCGACCGCCGCATCCATGCCCTTGCCAGAGCCATTAGCCTTGAAATTGGAACTGGCGAAAGCGCTGGAAGAGAAGAAGAAGCGCCTAGCCCGCAACCGGCTGGCGGCATACGCACCCTACAATAAGCAGGTAGAGTTTCACAACGCCGGCGCCACCAAGCGTGAGCGTCTGTTTATGGCAGGCAACCAGCTAGGCAAGACGCTTGCGGGTGCGGCTGAGATGGCGATGCACTTAACTGGCCGCTATCCTGATTGGTGGAAGGGCCGGCGCTTCGATCACCCTATCGTCGCCATGGCTGGATCTGAAACGGGCGAGCTGACCCGCGATGGCGTTCAGCGGCTCTTGATGGGGCCGCCAAGTGACGAGAGTGCTTGGGGTACGGGCTTCATCCCTTACGATTGTATCGTGGATCGCTCGCGCTCTATGGGCGTGGCTGATGCCCTGGACACTGTGATCGTCAAGAATGTGGCTGGCGGCAACTCTACCCTCCTCCTTAAGTCATATGCCCAAGGGCGTAAGCGCTGGCAGGCTAACACCGTTCACCTCGTCTGGCCGGATGAGGAGCCTCCGCTCGATATCTACATTGAAGCGCTGACCAGAACCAACGCAACCAATGGCCTGGTCATGGTTACGTTCACCCCTCTCCTCGGCATGAGCGGCGTTGTGATGCGCTTCCTGCAGCCTGATGAGAACGATCCGGGCCAAAAGGACCGGGCCGTCATTCAGATGACGATTGACGACGCGGACCACTATAGCGTTGAGGAGCGAGACCGGATCAAGGCGAGCTACCCAGAGCATGAGCGCGAGGCGCGTACCATGGGCATCCCGATCATGGGATCTGGCCTCGTCTTCCCTGTGAGTGAATCGGCTATTGTCTGCGATCCCTTCCCTATTCCGCCGCACTGGTTTCAACTTGGCGCTATGGATTTCGGGTACGATCACCCTTTCGGAGCGGTGAAGCTGGCCTGGGATAAGGATGCCGATATCATCTATCTGACGAACGAGTTCAGGCAGGCCAAAACGACGCCGGTTCTCCATGCTGCAGCGATTAAACCGTGGGGCGATGATCTGCCATGGGCATGGCCTCACGATGGCTTGCAGCACGATAAGGGCTCAGGCGAGGAATTGGCAAAGCAATACAAGCGCCAAGGCTTAAAGATGATGGATGAGCGCGCGACGTTTCCTGATGGTGGAAATGGTGTAGAAGCCGGCATCATGGAAATGCTGGACCGCATGCAAACCGGCCGCTTCAAAGTGTTCAGCACCTGCACGCTATGGCTTGAGGAGCGCCGCCTCTATCACCGCAAGGACGGGCAGATTGTCAAACTGATGGACGATGTGATGTCAGCCTCTCGATACGGTGTGATGATGAAGCGCAAAGCGCGCCAACTTGTCAGACGTAACCGCCCAGCCCACTACACCACCTCAGACACGGTTCTAGGCTAATGGTCACGCGCGCAGAACTAGCAGCACAAAGAGCGGCAGGTACTAGCCAAGAGGGGCGGCTTGCAGCCCTGAAGACGCAGCGCACCGTAGGCCTAAGCGTGGATGACCTAGAATCCGTTCGGCTTCAGCGTGTAGAGGCTAAAGCCATGGAAGCCTTCGGAGCCAGCACGTTGTTGGAGGCGCAGGAGGCAATCGGCGCGGCGATCCCTAGTATCGTAACGTCAATGACCCTGGACATTGATTTTGATAGCCCTTCTGGCGCTGCGCCACAAACCACCGCCACGCGAACGTTAAATGTGCCAGCCGGAAATCCTGGCTTTCTTTCGGTCTCTATCACTCAGGATACTCCGACTATCGTTCGATATTCGCTGGCCGGAGGAGCTGACACGGCTATTGCCGATGGTCAGATTCTTGACGTGGCCGATACAAATACGCTCGACTTCACCATGGCAACGGGCGTGTCTGTCACCACAATCTCACTGTATGACGGCACGACCAGCGCGCTCATCGGCTCACCCTTCACCATCACCACTACGTAAAGCCCTCTAGGCTCTTGTGAGGCTTGATAATTCAAGCCCATGACAGCCTTGTTTAGCAAACCGAAGGCGCCGGTTCTTCCCCCGCCGCCTCCCCCGCCGCCCACGATTGATGACGCGGCGATGAGTGAGGAAGCGAGCCGCATAGCTGCTCGCCGTCGTGGCCGTGCCGCTACGCTTCGTAAGGGTGCGTCATCGACGCCAAGCGTCGCCGTCAAAACGTTGCTGGGGTAAGAGACATGAGCGCTCTTTTTGCCGGTGCAGGCGCATCCAAGGTAAGCCCGTTCGGGGCTGGCGTCGATCTTCTGACAGCTAAAAAGAAAAAGGCTGCGCCAACGCCGGCTGCGAACCCGCAGCCGGGCAATGCACAGCGCCTTCAGTTGCGGCGGCAAATGCCAGTCACCCCGGCTGTTAGAAACCTGTTGGCCTAAGAGTGGGTTACGATCAATCCAGCGAGATGCGCGCTCAGGCTGAACACCTGATGCGCTGCCAGGCTGACTTTGAAGCAGAGCGCGCAAACTGGGATACGCTTTATGAGCGCATCTCTGAAATGGTGTTCCCGCGCTCGCAATACTTCACCAGCAAGAACCAGTTTCAAGGTGAGTTGCGCGGCGAGCGGGTGTTTGACAATACCCCGACGCTGGCGCTTGATCGGTTCGCTTCGGCTGTTGGCTCGATGCTGGCCCCCGAGACCATGCAATGGCATGGGCTAAAGTCCAGCGATCCAGAACTGAACGAAGACGAAGAGGTCAAGGAATATCTAGAGCTTGCGACCCGCGTTCTGTTCGGCGCTCGCTACGCCCCGAAGACGAACTTCTCCTCCCAGGTTCACGAGTGCTGGCTCTCTAACGGGGCCTTCGGCACGTCCTGCCTCTTTGTTGATGAGGATATGGGTTCGAGCCTACGCTATCGGGCCATCCACCTTTCCGAAATCTATATCGGTGAGAATTTCCAAGGCCTGATCGACCGCGTTCACCGTGGCCGCTTCAAGCTCAAAGCCTATCAGGTGCTTCAGCTCGTCAATCATACCGACGAGTCCAAGCGCTGGATGATGCCTGAATGCGTCGCCAAGGCTCTGGAAGGCGACAGGAAGAACCCTAACGCTGAGTTCGAGTTCATCCATTGCGTTTATCCAAACGACGATCAAGACACGCGTAGGGCTGATGCCGTTGGCATGGCCTACAAATCAGTTTACCTCTCGGTGCAGGATCTGACTATCTGCCATGAGGGCGGATATCGCACCTTGCCCTATGCTGTGGGCCGCTATGTAACCGGCCCGCGTGAGACTTACGGCCGCTCGCCGGCAATGACGGTGTTTCGCGACATCCTCATGCTGAACGAGATGAACAAGACGGTCATTCGTGCGGGTCAATTGCACGTCGATCCCCCGTTCTTGATCGCAGAGGATGGCGCGCTTCAACCGTTCTCGATGACGCCCCGGTCTCTGAACTACGGCTATCTGAACTCGGACGGCCAGCCTCTAGCCCAATCGCTCCGCCCTGATGGTGATTTGCCTATCGCGTTGGAGATGATCCAAGATCGCCGCACGGCGGTCAACGACGCTTTCCTCGTGACGCTCTTTCAAGTGCTGGTCGAAAACCCAGACATGACGGCAACGCAGGCTCTCCTCCGTGCTCAGGAGAAGGGTCAGCTTCTCGGCCCGACGCTGGGACGCCAACAAAGCGAGTTCCTATCCTGCGTAATTGAGCGTGAGTTGGATATCCTCTCGGCTGCTGGCACGCTGCCACCGATGCCGGAAGCCTTGCTTGAAGCGGGCGGCGCTGTTGCCATCGAGTTCAAATCACCGCTCAATCGCTTGCAACGTGCCGACGATGCGATGGGCATTCTAAAGACCATCGAAGCCCTGACGCCGCTGGCGCAGATCGATCCGGGCGTTCTGGACATCATCGACATTCCGAAGTCGGCGCGTATTATTGCTGAGGCTTCGGGCTCGCCAGCCGATGCGCTCCGCACGCCTGAAGAAATCGCGGGCATGAAGGAGGAAAAGCAAAAGCAGGCTGACCTTCAGCAGCTTGTGCAGGCCGCTCCCCTTCTCGGCAAGACGGCGCGTGATCTGTCGCAGGCTTCAGCTACAGCACAAAATCAGCCAGCCCCAATCCCATACGTTCAGCCAGGCTCTGAATGATGGAAAGCTTTATCTTCCCCCTCATCTTCGTGGCTGCGTTTGGGGTTCAAACCTTCGCGCGCCTCAAACCTTCAACCCAAGACGCGATCATCGCCAAGGCTAAAGCCATGTGGACCGCCGCCAAGAACGCCGCTCAATCGATGCACAACCGCATCTTCCGCCGCCGCATGAGCTACCGGCATTTGTTTCTCGACCAGAAGGGTCAGCTTAACCAAGCGGGCCGCATCGTCTTGGCCGACCTCACCAAGTTCTGCCGGGGGCTCACCTCTACCACGGTCGTTAGCCAAGTCTCCGGCATGGTCGATCCTCATGCGTCAGGGCTTGCTGAAGGGCGCCGTGAAGTCTGGCTGAAGATCATGAAAGAGCTTGGCCTTGATCCGATGCAAGCCATAGAGGCTGTGCGCGCTGAAGAGTATGATGCACTCGCAGCAGCCTGAAACCCCGCGTTAACCGCGATGCTGAGAAACTAACGCTTCCGAACACCAACACAGGAAGCATTCTCTCTCATGTCAGAAGCACCAAGCGCTCCCGTCGATGGCGGACAAGGCGCACCGCCGCCGGTTACTCCGCCAGTTGATGGTGCTGCCGCCCCGCCCGCCGCTCCCGCAGAACCTACCCCGCCGTGGTTTTCTGCATTCAAGAACCCGGAGCTTCGCGGCTACGCTGAGAAGAAGAACTTCCCAGATCCTGAGGCCGCTGTCGCCTCTTACTTCCAGCTTGAAAAATTCCATGGTGTTCCGGTCGAACGCATTCTAAAGCTGCCGGAAGACGTGAACGATGCTGAGGCTGTAAAGCCCATTCTTGAGCGTCTGAACTATGTCGCACCGAAGGAAGCTAAAGAATACGGCTTTGCCGACATGGAAGGCGCCCAGCCAGAACAGGCTGAGGCGCTTTCTGCTATCGCCCATAAGCATGGCGTGCCGCTGAAAACCGCACAAGCCGTGTTCAAGGACGTCATCGCCCTCGATGCTTCCAACCGCGACAACATGATGAAGCAGGTTGAAGAAGAGGTAGCGGCCGAACTCGGCCAGCTTCGCGGCGAATGGACCGGCGAGCGCTATGACCAGAACATGGAAAAGGGCCGGCGCTTCGTGCGAGCCATCGGCTTTTCCGAAGAACAGCTTCAAGCGATTGAGACATCAACCGGCGTCGGCGCTCTCTTCAAGACCTTCGCTGCAGCCCACGATAAGTTCAAGCTTGGCGAAAGCGCCTTTGTTGAAGGCTCCGGCAAGAAGGGCTTTGATATGAGCGCCGAATCTGCGCGTTCTGAAATCAATCGCCTGAAGACTGACACTGACTTTGGCGCGCGCCTCATGGCAGGCAACGCAGAAGCCAAAGAAAAGTGGACCCGCCTCAATCAAATTGTCGCCGCTGATAGCGTTGCGAAAGGAATGATCTCATGAGCAGCCTCTCCCCTCGCGCTGAATTGCGCCTGCGCGTTCTGCAAATCATCTTCCATCCGTCACGCTCAAACGACCAGCTCGTTGAGTTCGTGCGCGAGTTTGAAGAGACGCTCTTTGCGGACATCGAACTTGGCGGTGATGTGGAAGCGCCAAAGCCCGTCAAGAAAAAAGACGCGGCCTGATTATTTCGCAACTCCCTGTTAATATCTAGGCACGTAAGGTCCCCATCGTCGGGACAAGCTGATGCTACTTCCAGCCCCCGGCGATGAGCGTGCTTAGTCGCTCGGTATAAGCCACCTACGGCTAGGGCCGGCCCCTCGTGGACAACCCCCGCTCTCACCCAAAGGACCCATCAACCCTCTGAGCGGGGATTAGTCTGCCATGACGCAGAATCTCACTGGTCACTATGTGACGCAGTTTACCAGCAACATGCAGTTGCTGCTTCAACAAAAGCAATCGGCCCTTCGTCCTTATGTCGATATGGGCGCACACGTTGGTTCGGCGGCCGTTCCGGTCGATCAAATCGGCAAGGTCGAAGCACTCTCGGTCACGTCGCGCTTTGCGCCGATCACCGATCAAGACATCCCAACTGATCGCCGCTGGGTTTATCCGCAAGACAAGCGGATCGCTACCCTGATCGATCATTTCGACAAGCTGCGCCTGCTTGCGGACCCGATGAGCGGCTACAGCCAATCAATCTCCGCCGGCATGAACCGTTCCATCGATGACATCATCATTGGCGGCATGTTCAATTCGGCCAACACCGGCGTTGCGGGCGGCACTGCGGTTCCGTTTGCCACCGCCAACCAAGTCTCCGTCAACGTAGGCGGCACGGCATCAGGCCTGAACGTCGCCAAGCTCCGCAAGGCTCGTCAACTGCTGATGAGCTATTTCGTGGACCCGTCTGAAACCATCTATTGCGCGGTCACGTCGAAGCAGATCGACAATCTCCTGAACGAAGTTCAAGTGGTTTCGAGCGACTTCAACATGGTGAAGCCCCTGGTTGACGGCGTTGTCACCCGGTTCATGGGCATCACTTTCGTTCCGTGTGAACGCTTGACGGCTGATGGTTCTGGCTATCGCCGCGTCCCGGTGTGGGTGAAGTCCGGTGTCCACTTGGGCATCTGGAACGATGTTCGCGCCGATCTTACCCAGCGCAAGGATCTCGAAGGTCTGCCGTGGCAGCTTTACACGGACATGACCATCGGCGCCACGCGGCTTGAGGAGAATCGCATAATTGAACTCCCGTGTGCCGAGAGCTGATCGCCATAGCCTTAAGGAGATACTGAAATGGCTGTAGCCAATACCAAGAGCGCGGCGATCACGAACATGGACGCGACGCCGCCTGTCCTTTCTAACCGCTCGGGCGTTCGCGCGCCAACCTACACGGCGGTCCAAACGCTGGAAACGGCGGCGGCCGATGACGATAACTCCGTCTATCGGTTCTTCCGCCTCCCCTCCAATGCTAAGATCTATTCGATTGCCGTTCTGAACGACGCGATCACATCGGGTACGTCTTGGAATTGCGGCATCTGGGATACGGCGGCCAATGGTGGGGCCGTGGTTGATGCTGACGTGTTTGCGTCAGCGGTTGACCTTTCTGCCGGCACGTCCGCCTGGCTGGAGCTTCGCTTTGAAGCTGGGACCACCGGCCCGATTGAGTACGCCGATTACGAACTGTGGCGTCTGCTTGATCTTGGCGCGGCGACCTACGCGATTGACCCGCAGAAAGAGTTCGACCTCTGCCTGCAGGGCCTAACCGTTGGCTCGACCGCATCCACGATCACGCTGAAGATCGTCTATTCCTGCTAAGCGGTTTGGGGAGAGGCTAAGGCTTCTCCCCTCCCGCCCTTTAAGGGGGCCATCATGGCAGACCGTTTTTTCTATCTCGAATTTGGCGGCGAGACCGCTGAGAACGTTACCGAAGCTGGCACTGATAGCGCCGGCGCCGATGTCTCGCTTCGCGTGACGTATGACGCCACAGCGAACTCAAAGATGACAGCGTTGCTCGCGCTTGAAGCGATCAAAGCATACATCGTGCGCGATAACTGGCCTCCGGCTTAAACAGGAAGGCCAGTTAAATGGCAACGCGCACAGCAACTAGATCAGAGCAAGCCGGCGGCGTGCTCTATACGTGGACTGGCATCCTCAATGGCGACGATGGCAATTACATCGAAGCCACGGAGTATGGCGATAGAACGTTTCAAATCATCGGAACGTTTGGTGTTGGCGGCTCTGTCACTATGCAAGGGTCCAATGACGGGACCAATGCATTTACGCTGACTGACCCGCAAGGCAATGCTGTGACAAAGACGGCGGCGGCGGGCGAAACCTTGATGGAAACGCCGCGCTATATCCGCCCTCTTTGCACGGCTGGCGATGGCTCTACTAGCTTAACCGTTATGGTTTGGGCGCGGAGAAGTGTGCGATGAACACCAGCGATCTTGGAGGCAAGGCCCAAGGGCTAGCGCAATGGGCAAAGAAGCTCAATGACGCCATTGAAGTTATCGAAGGCGCTCAAAACATTGAGCAAGTGCGCCAAGAAGCTTTGCGCTCAACCGAAGATGCCAAATCTGAAGCGGCTCGGTTGACATCAGAAGCCGCAAAGGAAGTGGCCTCAGCAAAAGAAGAAGTCGCTAAGCTTAAAGGTCAAGCGCAGAAACTAATCGACAAAACGCGCGAAGCTGAATCTAAGGCCAAGGTTTTGGTTGATGATGCAGTCGCCAGCGCCAGCGCCCTGCTCGATGATGCGCGCCGCTCCAAAGATGAGATTGAAGCCCAAGCACGCGCTGTCGTTGCCCAAATCCAAACAGAAGCTGCAGACGCAGCCAAAGCGAGGGATGCCGCTAAGCAGGAACTGGCATCGGTTCTGGCCGAACTTGAACGTTCGCGCTCAACCCTTGCGGCATTCAAGCGTTCGCTCGGAGCTGTCGCATGAGCAAGGGCAATACATTCGAGAATGAGCTGCTGCTGCTCGTCTTCAACAACACGGCTATCGCGCTGATTGGTGATGCGTCTGGCTTGCAGCCGTCCGCGACGGCTGGCTCGCTTTATATCGCGCTTCACACGGGCGATCCCGGCGAAGCTGGCACGGCAACGACAAGCGAAGCAGCTTACACATCGTATGCGCGTGTTGCGGTGGCGCGCTCTGGCGCAGGCTGGACCGTGAGCGGCAACGCTGTCTCCAATGCCGCGCTGGTGCAATTTCCCCAATGCACGGGCGGATCTGAAACGCTGACGCACTTTAGCGTCACGACCGCATCAAGTGGCGGCACGAAGCTGCTCTATAAGGGCGCGCTTTCCGCTTCGCTGGCTGTGTCCTCTGGTATCCAACCGCAGTTCGCAATCGGCGATTTGGACATTACCGAAGATTAATTGAGGTCACATGGCGGGCTTCAAGAACCTGCGTGAGTACGCTGACGCCGAGGACTTGGGCCAATACCACGTCACCAGCTTCCGCAAAGCTGTGTCTTCGACGGCGACGACAACGAGCGCGTGGCTTGATTATAGCTACTTCCCAGGCGCACCGACCGCGAACTTCTATGCCTCGGCCCCACTAGAAGCGGCTGAGGTTGAAGTGGAGCGCGGCATTCGCGTGCCGAGCGTTTCACCTGCAACGCAGGTGCTGCGCAACATCAAACTGATGAGCGCCGCATCCGGTACAACCAGCGTCACCAATGGTCGCCAGCAACTCATCCTGGCGGACTTGTTGCTCTACTACCCGTTCATCGACACCGATGCGGTTGGCGAAGAACAGACGCTTACCAACGCTGTCACCATCCCGCGCTATGACTACGGCAAGGTTATCGCGGTGGGGCAGTCTGCGGCTTCCACCACGGGCACGTTTACGTTCAGCTACACGAACCAAGACGGCACGGCGGGCCGCACGAGCCAAGCGCATTTCACCTTCGCTGTTGCAGGCGGCGGGCAGATCGTGGCGGCAAGCTCACAAATCTCGACAAGCTATCTGCCGTTCCTCAATCTGCAAGCGGGCGACTACGGCGTCAAATCGATTGAGAGCGTGACGTTCACCGCAGGCGGCGGCGGCTTGATGGCGCTGGTGATCGTGCAGCCAATCTTTCGCGGCCACATCACGCAAGAAGCGCGGCGCTCAACGACCGATAGCTTCGGCGCATGCGACGACTTCGCCTCGGTCATCAATCACGCCCCGCCGATCATCAAAGACGGCGCGGTCCTCGACATCTTCGCAGCCGGTCACGCCGGTTCTTTAGCCTCGTCAATCCTGGCGGGCGTTCTTGAAACCACATGGAATTAGCTGTGACGCCGCTTCTTCCCATGCTTAATCTTACTGATATGGCTGTCGCTGACGCCGTAAGCGCGAGCAACAGCTACACCGCTCATGCCGCTCGCAAGGTCGCGACGGATGTCAGCTATGCTCGCATTAGCAAGCTTGGCGCCGGGGTGATCCTCCCCGAGCAAGTGTCGACCGCGCTCAATCGCGTCGGTGACGTTTTCCTTCGTGGTTCCAGGAAGCAAGTGGGAGGGATTCACGCATGGAGGGTTATCGCAGGAGTGACGCAGCAACATTCCATCGGGAATGGGGCCGACGCAAATCTCGTAAGCAACCCGGTGAGCGCGCATCGCCTTCTTGTCGATGCGGATGGACCCGTAGCCGGTTTTGAGCAACGCGCCCGTCCAAACCCAGCAGTCACCACTCTTATCGACCTTCTGCCAAAAGCGCTGTGCAAGATCTTTTCGCTGCCACTCAGACTGCATCTTGGCGCGACACGCGCGCGAGCACGCCCGGCGTTTAGCTCTATGCGATGGCGGAGAATAGTACGCGCCACCACACACCGCGCACACACTGGGCGTGCCTTCTTTTTTCATCGGGTCACTCACCCTCAACTTGGTTTATGGAGTATGTCACATGGGGTGGAGTAGTCAAGATGACCTAATCGCTCAGATCACCACCAACGGCAAATCCGGCAACACGTTTTACAATAAGACGCTTGCCTCAGCCGGGACGGCGGGCGCATGGACGCTGCTCGCGGGTCATGCAGGCTCGCCACCTGCGGCGACGTTTGCAGGCGCTGATCTAACCTACGTCGCTACTGACGACACATGGAGTGAAGGCGCGCCCTATCACGGCGGCAACGTCTCGACGGCGACCAAGCACTTCTTGGGTGCGGGCGCAGCGTGCGTCGCTGCGGCTGGCGCGCCTTGGTATCTGATGGCGATTGACCTTGTGGGCTACGTCCCGCTCTCAGGCACGAACGTCTCCACCACCGGCACCAAGACTGTCACCATGACGGCTATCGGCTCAGGCGGCGGCACAGGTGATCGCTATGCCAACGGCACGGGCCTGCAATTGTTCGTGGCGGCTGATACGGCGCTTGGTGCGAACGCGCCGACCTGCATCATCAACTATCTCGACACGGGCGGCGGCGCGGGCGCGACGACCACGTTCACTTCGACCGCCTCGATGGGCGTCGGCCAATTGCTCAACACCGGCACGGCGGCGAACAAGTATAACCCGTTCCTGCCGCTCGCATCGGGCGACACGGGCGTCTCTGACATCGTGAGTGTGGTGTGGGCTGGTACGGCGCACGCATCAGGCACGGTGGTTGTGTGTTTGGCGAAGCCTCTGTGGACGATCCCGGTCCCGGCGACCGGCCTCTATACCAAGGTGGACTTCATCAACGCCTTCCCGTCTCTGCCGCGCATCCGCGACGGGGCGAACGTGCAGTTCTTGCTCTTTCAAACCGGCGCGACGACTTCGGGTGGCACGATCATGGTTGACTTCGATTGGGCATACGGGGGCTAAGTGGCGCTCCTTCAGAACGGATATAGAGATGCCTCGGCTGGCGTTCGCATCTTCGGTGCGACGCAGAGCAACAACGCCTATCCGTCTGCCCTACTGACGAACTTCAACAAGACCGGCACGAAGCGCAACCTGACCGCAGGCGAAGGCATCTCGTCTGATCTTGCTGGCGTGCCGTCTGGCTACACCAACAAATATACCTGGGTCATGCCGCAGAAAGCGGGCGGCATCAAATCGTTCCGTGAGGCTGAAGGTAGAGCGACGGCGACGCTCTCGCTCGCAGGCGGCAGGAACGCCGAAGGCTCAGCCGCAGGTGTAGCGACGGCGAGCGCAACCGGGCAATTGGTTGTCTCGGGCGCAGGGAGCGCAGCGGGTGCGGCGACGGTTACGGGCAACTTGCAGGCGGCCCTCGGCGCGGCTGGGTCTGCGGCGGGCGCTGCGACGGCCACAGGCACGCTTGGCGCGCTTGCATGGGCGGTTGGCTCTGCCGCTGGTGTCGCCACTACATCGGCTGTGCGTTACGCCACGGGCGAGCTTCAAGGCTCAATTGCGCCAGCGGTCACGCTCGATGCGGCGAACTTCTCCACCTACTTGCTGGATGAAGAGGATGTCGAAACCGGCCTCACGCTTCGTCAGGCGCTTCGCCTGATTGCGGCTGCGACGGCGGGTAAGGTCTCAGGCGGCGGCACAACGACAATCACGATTCGCAACGCCGTAGCCGACGGCGCTGACCGCATCGTTGCGACGGTGGATTCCAACGGCAACCGCTCCGCCATCACATACGATCTCGACTGATGTTCCCCGGCTCATACTTCAACGCCTCTTACTTCGCCCCCGGCTATTGGAGCGGGACGGGAGAGGTTGAGATTGCGGTGATTGATGGGATTTATCAGTTCTTCCGTGGCCGCAGTAGAGGTCGCCGCTAACCCCTTCTTCACGATAGATCAGCAAAAGTAAACGCATGGCCTCGCAAAATGAAATCGCCAATTGGTCGCTTGCGATGCTCGGTGAAACCAGCATCAACGATATCAGCGACAGCGTAGAGCGCGCTGAGCTTTTAACTGCCGCTTGGGGTCCGGTGCGCGATCAGCTTTTGCGTGAGAAGCTGTGGCGTTTTTCAATCCAGCGTGCATCGCTTGCTGCTGATGTAGCGACACCAGATTGGGGCTTTGACTACCAATACAGCATCAATGGCGATGTGGTCCGCGTCATTCAGGTGAACGACTATTACCCGCAAGGGGTCTATTATCCTGACTACGTGACTGGCGATAGTTCGCTCTACAAGATCGAAGCCGATAAGATTCTGACCAATCTCTCAGCGCCTCTCAAAGTGCGTTGGGTCATTAATTCGGTGGACGTGGGGCTCTGGGACCCCTGCTTTGCGCGCGTGATGGCCTGTGATCTAGCGGAGCGGATTTGCCCGCGCGTCACTGGCTCTGAGAATATCTTGCAACGCATCGCCGCACAACGCAGCCAAGCCATCACATCAGCTCAACGCGCCAACGCGCTAGAGCAACCGCCTCAAATGATAAACGATAGCACGTGGATCATGTCGCGTATGCAGGACTACTAATGGCCCAGCAGCGCCAGCTTAACATCACCTTTGCGCTAAATAGCGGCGAGCTTTCGCCGTTGATGGCGAACCGCCAGGATCAAGCCCGCTATGCTTATGGCGCACGGCGGATGCGCAATTTTATCCCCTCGCTTCAAGGGCCGGCGCGCAAGCGTCCAGGCTTTCGCTTCGTCTGCGAAATATCTGATTCCAGTAACCGCGCATGGCTTGTGCCGTTCGTGTTCTCTCAGCGCGATGCTTGGGTGCTAATCTGCGGTGAGAGCACCGTAGGCTTTGTCACCGATCACGGCCAAGTGCTTGAGACGGCTATTCCCATTACCTCGATGACCAATGCCAGCCCTGGCGTTTTCACACGCGTAGCGCATGGGCTTCTAGCTGACCAAGAGATTTACGCTACCTCCCTCCCCGGCACGACCGGGATAGCGGGACGCAACTTCCGTGTGAACACAGTTCCGACTGCGGACACGTTCACCCTGAAAGACCTTTACGGCACGGTGCTCAACACCACTAGCAGTGGGACCTATAGCGGTGGCGGCACGGTGCAGCGCGTCTATAAGATCGTCTCGCCTTATACGGCGGCAAACCTCACAGAGACAGACACCAATTGCACCCTTCTCTCGTTTGCTCAATCGGGCGACGTGCTGGATATTTGCGTGCCGGATTTTCAGCCCCGGCAATTGACGCGCACAGCCGCAACCTCATGGGCGTTCACTTCATTCGAGCCTGACAATGGCCCGTTTGAAACGGTGGACCCGGACCAAACGATTACGGTCTATGCAGGGGCCGCAACCGGCAACACAACGCTTACAGCTTCCTCTGCTATCTTCACGGCCAATCACGTAGGCTCGCTCTTTCTTTTAGAGAAGCGCCTCACCGATGCGATCACGGCGTGGGAAGTCGGCAAGTCCATAACCACAGGCGATGTGCGCCGCAGCCAAGGCCATTATTACGAGGCTTTGAACACGGCCACGACTGGCACGATCACGCCGACCCATACTGAAGGCGCCCGCTACGATGGCGATACTGGCGTGCAGTGGCAATATCTCCATTCAGGTTACGGATGGGGTGAGATCACCGCTTATAATTCCACGACCAGCGTTGATATCACCGTTATCTCACGCATCCCGGCCCAAGCTGTAGGCGCTGGCAATCCGTCAACGCGCTGGGCGTTTGGTTCATGGTCTGCGGCCTATGGCTGGCCGACGCATGTAACCTATTTTAGAGAGCGCAAGACCTTTGCGCGCGATACCCGGATTTGGGGATCTGTGCCGGCGGACTTCAACAATTTCGCGCAACGGGACGCAGGCGTTGTCGCTTCGGATTCATCCTATGATATCGATATCCGTTCTGGCGTGAACGATGCCATCCAGTGGCTTGTGGCGTCTGCTGATTTACTTGTCGGCACAGAGGGCAGCGAGTTCTCCGTTGGTGAAATCTCTTCAGCCGATCCGCTTGGCCCTGACAATATCGCGGCACTCTCTGGGCCTGGCTATGGCTCAAGACGTGTTACGCCCTGCACTGTCAACGATGCAGTGATGTATGCCCTGCCCTCTGGGCGGGTCATGCGCGAACTTCGGTTTACGTTCGAGACGGACGGCTATTCAGCCCTTAACCGCACCGCCTTTGCTGAACATATTGCGCGCGGGCAGATGATCCAACTGGCCTACCAAAAGGAAGCCGAGTCCATTGTTTGGAGCGTCTGTAACAATGGCGATCTCCTCTCGATGAGTTTTGAGCGTGAGCATGATCTCGTGGCCTGGGCCAAGCATTTACTCGGCGGCGCTTTTAGCACAACCACCAACGCCATTGTTGAAAGCGCTTGCGTTATCCCATCCCCGGACGGCACGAGGGATGAGCTTTATGTGATCGCCAAGATGACGGTGAATGGCGCCACCAAGCGCTATGTCGGCTATCTTGAAGATCATTGGGAGCCTGATGATGACGATTTAGAAGATCAGTTCTACGTTGATTGGGGTCTCACCTATTCAGGCACGGCAACGTCCACCATCTCGGGGCTACATCATCTAGAGGGTAAAACCGTTTCCGTTCTCGGTAACGGCAAGGATCTGGGCGATAAGGTCGTGACGGCCGGCGCTATCGATCTAGGCTCGGCCTCGGTCACGGTCGCGCAAGTTGGTCTCCCCTACGATGCTATCCTTGAAAGCATGAACCTCGTTAAGCCTGGCCTTAGCGCAAAAGCAGTGGACGTTTGGGTTCGGTTTATAGGCACCGTCTCAAGCTTTTGGCACATGACGACACAGAGGCTCTTGAGCACTGATCCAACGCCAACGCCGCGCGCAGTTGAGATGGGAAACATCACTGTAAGCGGCGTAGCGCAGCCCGTCTCCAGGCTCGTAAAGGTCAAGGGCGAATCCGGCAATGGTCGCGAGCTGACGTGGGTTATCACCCATAACCGGCCAACCTATTGCAACATCGCGGGCGTTGCTCCCGATATGGTCGCTGTCGGTAAGGATGCGTGATGACCAATAAGCTGATGGGTGCGGGAGACGAGACCAAATACGCTTTGCTGGGTGGCTTTGAAATCGCCGCAGATAGCGGCCAAGGGCGCCGGGGTGCGTCTGGCTTTACCATATCTCCCCTATTGGAGAAGGTAGCCGCTTCGGTAGCGGCTGCGTTGGTGGTGCGGTTCAGTTCAGACCGGCGCGATTTGACAGGGAGCGGCCGGGGCGAAGTCGCGTGAGGTTCGTTAAGTTTGAGCCCGAGCACCTTTTTGCGTTCACTCCGCAGCAGGCCCAGCGTCCGCATCTAGAATGGATGACGTTGGACATAGCAGAAATCGCGGCACAGTACTTTTCGTTTACCGGATACGGTCACAACGGAGAGATGGTTGGATGTGCTGGTCTTGCGCCGATTGAGGATGGGAGCTTGGTGGCTTGGGCTGTCTTTGGCGAGATGCTGCCAAGGTACGGGAGAGGCGTAACCAAGGCCGTCAAAGCAGGCTTAGACCTTCATCAGGATAAGCGCATTCTGGCCCATATCCATATCGATCACGCCAACGCCTCTAGGTTCGCTGAGGCGCTACACTTCAAGCTTCTAGAAACGCGTTCGGATCTGCACCCAAGCGGGGCCGCAATGCACGTTTACGTTCGCGAAGGCGCATAATGGCCGATCCTATCTCATGGGCGATGATCGCCGTTAACGTGGCCTCACAGGCTGCGAGCGGACTTCAAGAGTATCAGCAAGGCATGCAGGACGCGGCTGTCGCTGGTCAGAACGCACAGATTGCAACCGATAATGCAGCACGTGCGAGGCTGGATGCAAGCCGGGCTGAAGAAGCCCAACGGGTTCAGTCTCGTAAAGCCATGGGCCGAGCCTGGGCTGCAAGCGCTCAATCTGGCGCCGCAGGCTCTGGCCCAGGTCAAGGCTCGTTTGGGGCTCTGAACACCCAAAGCGGCAAGGATGCGGAACTAGACGCACTCAACATCCGCTACGATGGCGAGATGGAAGCGTTCGGGAATTTGACCCAAGCGGCGCAGTTTAGGGCTGAGCGTAAGGCTGCAAAGCAACGTGCACGCGGCGGGCTTATCTCAGGAGTTCTAGGCTCCGCCTCTGCCGCCCTTTCCGGCTCGGCCGATTATCGCTCTCAGAACTCGATGCGGCCGACAACGGGCGGATCGCTTCGCACGGCAATCTCAACCGGCAGAAAGCCTAGATCGTCTGGCGTCAAGAGCCGAGCCCCCTCCTACTATAATTACGGGAGCTATTAATGGCTCGCGGTCCTGTTCGGGTAAACACCTACGATCAACGCACAACGCCGCGTAGCCAAGCGCAGCCGTTTACGCGTTCTGTTGACGTAGGCGATGGCCTAGCTCGTGGTCTCAACAAAGTAGGCCAAGCGCTTCAAGCTGAAGTCACCTTCAAGCGCCAGCAAGAAGAAGACGATGCTAGAGTTTATGCGTCAACGGCTATGTCACAAGCGCGTGCAAGCGCTAGTGAGATGCAGCGCCGTATCTTTAGCGAAGCGCCCGATGGTTGGCGTGGCGCAACGCAGCGCTTCTCACAAGAATTTGGTCAACGTCGCGAACAAGCTCTAGCCGGCGCCCCTACTCCGGCCGCGCAGCGTTACCTCAACCAGCAATTCGATGCTTATCAGCCACTTCTCTTGGAGGAGATGGCAGGCCAAGAGCAAACCAACCGCGAGACCTGGCAGTTCAGCACGATTGCCAACAACATCGATTCGGACAGCAACACCATCGCTACCAATCCAGGCTTTTACCAGCCTGCGCTAACCCAACAGCTTGATCTTATCAACGGCATGGCAATGAGCGAAGTCAACCGGGAGCGGCTTCGCAGTCACGCTATATCGAGCTATTCCACGGTTGCGGTCTCAGCGATGATTGAGCGCGATCCTGCGGGTACGCTTGCAGCGCTGCGCGGTCATAGCGGTGGCTTGGGGGATGTTGAAACCCTAGGCCCTCAAATTGCTGCGGCCCTCGGCGTTCGTCAAACGTCAGGGCGCCGTGATCCTACGCGCAATGCTCAAGTCGGCGGCGTCTCCAACTCGATGCACCTTGACGGCATGGCCGCTGATATTGAAGTGCCGGCGTCCTACCAAGGCATGAGCCGGGAAGAAATCGAACAAGCTACACGCGCGCGTCTCGGTGAAGCGATGCCGGGAGCTGCATTCAGCGAAGTCATTTACGAAGGCGATCACATCCATATCGGCTGGCGCCCCGAAGGTGGCGCAGCTAATGCCAATGCAGAGCCTGTCGTAGATGATCCCAATGGCCCGATTGCGCGCCTGACTGGCCCTGAGCGCTTGGCTCTAGCTAATCAAGCCGCCGCCGCCGTAAACCGTCAAGACACGGCATGGCGCACAGCGGTTAGAGAACAGCGCGAAACCGCTGAGGCACTTTATGCTGCGGGTGAGCAGCCAGCTAATCCCCCGACTTATGAGACTGTGCTTGCGGCTGAGGGTGAGCGCGCGGCTGCGGCTTACGCACTACAAAGCCAAGTCTTTGCCGCCTCCTCTTCCATGCAAGCCTTGCCGACAAACCGGTTAGAGCAAATCGCAAGCCGCCCGCCTATGCGCGACGGCACCAACGAGGAGCGGTTTAGCAACGCCGTCAATCGCCAAGCAGCGCAAGCTATCCTTCAGCAACGCGCCGAAGATCCGATGGCTTACCTTGGTAATCATGGCCGTTCAATCGACACTGAAGGCATGATGACCGATCTGCAAAACGCAGACTGGCAAGGCATCCGTGGCCGCTTGCGGTCCCGGCAGGCAGTGGCGAACCAAGCCCATACTGATCTTGGCCTTACGCCGAACCCTCTAACCGCCACAGAAACGCGGGTGTTTCGCGCCTCTCTCGATGGGATGACGGCAGAGCAACGTGTGGCCGCAGTCTCTCAAATGCGTGAAGCACTGCCGGACAGTAACGCTTACCGTGCATTGGCAGGATCGCTTTACCCGGATTCTGTGGCCTCACAGCTTGCTATGCAAGTCCAAGGGCGACGCGCCAATTTCGAGGGCATGCCAGATATTACAACTGAGGTTGCGCAGCGCCGGTTGTTCGATGGCGCCGCTGCCCTCGGCATGGTGCAACAGCAAAACACAGGCACAGAACAAGGCGCGGATAGACCGCGTGTGAGCTTTGCGATGCCGTCAGAGGCGCAGATGCGTCAGCATTGGACAAGCGCTGTAGGTGATGCTTACGCCGGGATGGCTGGGACAGATGCAGCGGCTTACGAGGTTTTCCGCACTGCTTACGCTGGCGGCGCCATTGCCGAGGGTAATAATTCTGGCCGATACGATGCAAGCCTCGCCAATGAAGCGGTGGCGATTGCAACCGGCGGTATTGCTCGCCAGGGCGATCACCGCATGATCTTGCCGTGGGGTGTGAATGAGGCGAGTTTCAACCGCTCCATTCAGCAAGGCTGGCGCACCAATATCCAGCCTCGCATCCAGCCGGACTTGGCAAACCGCTCCCCTTCTACGTTTAGATATCAGTCGATGGGCAACGGTCTTTACGCGATCATGACGCCTCAGGGCGCTCAGGTTTCGAGCCGTGAAGGCCAGCCGCTTTACGTTCGCATCCCAACAGGACCGGCCGCAATCCAACAAGAAGCGCCGCCAATGGAAGGCATCGCTCAATATCGGCCAGGGGCAGAATGGCCCACACAGCCAGGGCGACACTTCCGCGATAGACGCTAAGGCCCGCCAGAGCCGTTAAGCACGCGATACTTAGTGCTTAATGTCAGATCTCCTTTTCAATCCTCGCGAAGCCCGTCAGCGTGCTTTTGATGTGGCTACGGCCCAGCCGCATGCGAGCCTTATGGATCAGATCGCGGGCGCAGGCCAGCGCATTCCCGATGCGTTTGGCGCAGCGTCCGCCCGCCTTGCTGAAGGTGTATTTGGCCCTGCCCTTTCAGGGATAGCCAATGTTGGCCCGGTTGTAGAATATAAGCTTACCGGAGATGTGTCAGACACTTCGTTCTGGGATGATCTCCAAGAGCGTGCGCAGACAGGCATGGCTAACGCCAGAACCGAGCGCCGCCGTCTTGATGCTGCCGATCCAGTAAGGCGCACATGGGCCAGCGATATGGTCTATGGGCTGACGCAGATGTTTGCGCTGGGTGCGGTTGGCGGCGTCGTCGGCGGCGGCGCTGCTGGCTTGGCTGGCATCACGGGCGGAACGGGTCTCGCTATTGCCGGTGGCGCTGGTAGCGCTGCGGTGCTTGGTCCAACCTACGGCGTCCCCTCTTACTATGACTTCATGGCTGAAGGCGTTGATGAAGCCACGGCGCGCGGCGCTGCCTTTCGCGAAGGCGCTTCCATGGCTGTGCTTGGTGCGCTGCCTATCGCCATTCCGGGCCGTATTCTTCAGCGTGCCGCATCTGGTGTAGCACTTAACGTTCCGTTTGGTATGCTCAGCCGCCGCACCATGGAGAGCTATCTCCGTGATAACGGCTACGAGGAGCAAGCCCAACGCTATCGTTGGAACGATGGACAGATGATCGCAACCGATGCGATCATGGGCGCCGTGTTCGGTGGCCTGCTGGGGCATCGTTCGTCGGCCATGGAAGCGCCGATTGGTGGCGGCGATCAAGGCGGTGGTGTTGGCCCAGATGCGCCGGCAAGTGGCCCGCGTGAGCCTGAATGGTATTTCAACGAAGCGCAAGAACTGGCGAACCACGGCGATCTGGGCGAAGCTTACGCCCATGCGCTCATTGCCAGAGAACTTGGCAATCCTGAAGCCCAAGGGCTTTTGGATATGCTGGCGGAAGAAGGCGGTTCCGATATCGTCACTGAAGGCCAAGCAGGCGCAAGCGTTCTAGCTATCCGCGATCAGCTCGTTGAACTAGACCAAGACGCTATCGATGCGGCTATGACGGTTCAAGATGACTACCATGCGCGCGTTTCTACCGCGCCTGGCATCCCGCTTGATGCACGCGGCGAAGACGTTCACGCTGAGAACCTTCGCGCTTACGATGAAGCCGCTGCGAACGGTGAAGAGTTCCCCCCTGCCCGTTGGGATGATGGAGATGCAGAGAGCTTTGCGCCTCACCCTGACGACAATTACGTAGCGACGGAAGCAGAAGATGCGATCCGTAACGTCCTAGAGCAAGAAGGCTTTAGCGATCTTGCCCGAGACATTGAATCTCGCCGTGAACGCATCCGCTCTATGGGCGGGGCAATTGATCCGGGGGATATGTATTTCTCGCGTCGCGGAGAAAGCGCTGAGCGCCGTTCCGAAGCCTTCCAAGATGACCGTCTTAGCCCGCAACAAAACAAAGCGGTTGAGATGGCGCTCAACAACTACTCTAATGCAGAGATTGCAGATGAGCTTGATGTATCGTTGGCGCAAGTTTTCGTTGTGCTCACAAATGCACGCAGACGCGCCCCAAACGTAGAGATTGAACATGCTCGCCTTGGCACTACGCCGGGGACACATGGCGGGCGCCGCACCGCAACCATTGAAGAAATCGTTGCCCTTCATAACCGCCTCGCCCGGCAAGGCTACAGCAATAAGCTTGGCAATCCGGTAGCTGGCCGACGCAATCTGAATACTGTTATCGGTGAGCGTCTTGGGCTTTCACCAAAGAACATTGCCAAGCGCCTCTCTGAATATCGCGCTGGTTTGCGGGATGGACGTATTAAGGGTGAAGCGCTCTATTCCGTTGCGCGTCCTGGCGCCGGTGGGCGGCCGAACGTCAATCTTAACTTCATCCGCCGCATGTTGTCTGAGGGTGAAACGGACTTAGTTAAGGTCACGGAAGCGCTTAACGAGCATCGCCGCGAACTCGGGATGCCGCCGACAACAGAGCAAGCTGTGCGCTCGCAGGCGGCCCTAGATCGCCGCCTCAACCGCACAGAACTAAATGTTGCAACCAATGAAATGCAGACCACACGCAGAACAGGTGTGGAACCAAGCGAGTCCGCGTTCAAAAATATGAGCCGCGTCCTTGGTGCTGTGGAGAGCATCGCTAGAGAAAACGGCGGCGCCCCTCCTCCTGGCTGGCAGGACGCGGTAGCGGCTGAAACTGGTTATTCGCCTAGATCTGTCAGCGTGCTTTGGGATCGGATCAAAGCCGGAGAGTTTGGTGATGAACTTGCTGCCCGTGCTAATACTATTCCGAATGCAGGGCGTAGCCGTTCGGCGCAGCGCGTTCTAATTGGCCGCCTGATGGATCAGGGCTTGAGCCGTCAAGCGATTACAGAGCGCGTCAACGTTGTTCGCGATTCAGAAAACAAGCCGCCGATGACGCCGCAGAACGTAAGTGCGGTTATGACCCAGATTCGGGATGCGCGCCTCAATGGCGATATGCGCTATTCGATGACGGAGGACGGCACATTCTCGACGCCGGAAGATTTGAAAGCCGCAGCTATCGAAGCCTTCGGGTCTGACTGGAACGTTCTTGCGCGTGCGGGTAACGTCGAAGTCGTGCAAACATCCGCTGATGTTCCGGCTGGCATGTTTGGCCTCCCGCGCGGTGTTCAAGCCGTCCACATGCGCGATACGCGCACGACCTACTTTATCGCCAACAACGTTCGCCCAGAAGACATGAAGGGCCTTATCCTTCATGAGGTTGGCGTCCACCATGGCTTTGAAGCTATGGTTGGCAAGCGCGGTTTTAAGGAAGTGCTTCGCCAAATCGAGCGTATGATTGACGCTGACCACCCTGCCCTCGTGCAGGCTCGTGCGTTTGCTGAACGCTATTCGGCTCGCGATGAACACATTCCAGAAGAAACGCTAGCCTATCTCATTGAGACGCAGGCGGATATGCCGCTTGTAAACAGCGTTCTCTCTAAGCTCCGTCAGTGGCTGGTGAAGACGTTCGGCTCTACGTTTGGCATGCAGCTCACTGTTGATGACCTTCGCGCGCTGGCGATCACCTCATTGCGCCGTGTGGCAGAGCAAGCGCGCCGCGAAGCTGGGCCAGCGGTTGAAGTTCTCCCCATTCAGGATGCAGTGATTCTCGCCAGCAATGGACCCGACGCGAGACCAGCGCAGGGAGGACGACGTTCACCGTATCAAGAGGAG
>ERZ869929.325-NODE-325-length-32327-cov-8.376828_pt1 | contig 32327 bp, 35 predicted proteins | sample MGYA00579312_ERZ869929 | MGnify/ENA primary metagenome ERZ869929 (study PRJEB32216, sample SAMN09231818) | wastewater metagenome | place: USA: Maryland | collected 2016-08-09 | study: EMG produced TPA metagenomics assembly of the PRJNA472060 data set (Reclaimed... | reverse complement strand
CGCCCGAGAGAGGAAACCATGAATAGCGAGACTGCCGGCGTGGGTCCGGTTGATGCAAGTGTTAGGCGCAAACGCACCTTTGTGAGTGTTGGCAGTACCGTCGAACAGTACCCAATGACCGCATGGTCGAAGCTGCCGGACGGGGTGCGCCTTGAGGATCTTTGGGCGCTGTGTGGACCACAGGTCGAAATGCACATGCAGCGGCTTCCGCTATGGAAAGTGTTTGCGCTGGTGTACTTTGAAGGCGTGGCACACGGGAGCGGCGCGGAGCGCGCAAAACAGAGAGACCCGAGACGGGTTGCCCTAGGCGCCTAACGCCTAGCTCAGGCGCCCGCCACGGTGCACGGCGGATTGAGATGCACCAAGCGGCCCGCCGTGGCGGGTCGCACTGCAGCGCAGTGTTAGGCGCTGCATCCGAAGCGAGGAAGCAATGCGAATCTGGAAGTTTGGTCTTGATGTTGCGGACGTGCAGCAAGTGATGATGCCCGAGGGCGCGCAGATCCTGAGCGTGCAGACGCAAATGGAGACGCCGCAACTGTGGGCGCTGGTCGACCCGAGCCGCGGCGTGGAGGCGCGAACCATCGCCCTGTACGGCACCGGGCATCCCATGCCGACAGACCCGGGCCGGTTCCTGGGCACGTTTCAGCTTAGCGACGGGGCGCTGGTGTTCCACGCGTTCGAGCCCGCCCAACGCTGACCATAAGCCGCCCGCCTCAGCGGGTCGGCTTGAGTTGCCCGGTTGGGCGGATGGTGAACGAAGCGAAAGGACAGATGATGAGCAATGACCAACTTTTGGCCGCGTGGAAGCGCAAGCTGCCCGGCGTGGAGCCGACCGACCGGGAAATGAGCGCATTTGCGCTAGGCGTTGAAGTGGGTCAGGCCGATGCCGTGAAGGCCGAGCGCCGCGCCATCGCGTTCGGCGACATCGTGCAGAGCCAGGTGATCGCCATGCGTGCCGCCGTGGTGGCCGCGAAGCTCGAAGGGCTAGACGTGGGCATGCAGTGGATAGCAAACACGCTATGCGGCCCCGGCCACCTGCCAGACCTGGACGACGCCCGCGCGCTTGGTGGCGCGCAGGCGCTGTGGGACAAGGAAACCGCAGAGCATGAAGCGTTCAGGGCTGCGCACCCCGCGCCTTGAGGCCGAACGCGGAGGTAACCGGATGACAACGGCGCAGATGAACGACCCGGAGCGCGACGGCAGTGCCGCCGTTGGCATTCCGGTTGACCGCACAGTTAGGCTTCACGCCACCGATGCCAGCGTGCTTGACGCTTGCTGCGGAAGCCGGATGTTCTGGTTTGACCGCGCAGACAGCCGAGCGGTATTTGTTGACCGGCGCCGCGAGCGCCACACGTTGCCCGACGTTTCCAGCAAGGGCGGAAGCCGCGAGCTTGTGATTGACCCCGACCACTTGGCCGACTTCACGGACTTGCCTTTTGCCACCGACACCTTTGCGCTGGTGGTTTTTGACCCGCCACACTTTGAGCGCAACGGCGCGACGGGCTGGGTGGGTTTGAAGTACGGCACGCTCAAGGGCGACTGGCAGGAAATGCTGCGGCTAGGTTTTGCCGAGTGCTTCCGTGTGCTGCGACCCGAAGGCGTGCTGATCTTCAAGTGGTGCGAAGACGAGATTCCAGTTTCGCGCATCCTGGCGCTGACGCAGCACAAGCCGCTGTTCGGCCACAAGAGCGGAAAACAGCAGAAGACGCACTGGATCACGTTCATGAAGCCCAACGTGCTGGTAACCGGACCGCCGAAGGCGGGTCCGGTTGAGTGGCGGGTTAGGCCACATGGTGAACAACGAGGAAACCTATGAGCCCCAAAGAAGCGATTTTGCTGGCAAACACGATTGATGCTGACGGCTTTGAGCCGGCTGATGTTGATGCGCTAGCTGACGCGCTGCGAACCTTTGCATTGCTTGTGAAGGAGGCGCCGAACTACTTCCACCCCGGCTACGACTTTGACGGCAAGAAGCTGGAATGGCTGAAGCGCGCCGGTCTTGTGGCCTAACGCCAGCTTAAGCGGCGGCCGAAGGCCGTCCGCTTGAAGCGACAGTTAGGCGTAGTGGTTTCGAAGCGATAGGAGATTGGAATGACGACAGTTACCCAGGCCGTGATCGACGCAAAGTGGGCGCGCGTGCCGCTGGCCGACCTGACGAACCCGCGCAAGCGGGGGCCGCTGATGACCTACAAAGACCATTGGTGGGCAGTGGACGAGAACGACAACGTGTTTTTCTTCAAGGGCAAGTCCTACTCGCCGCAGTGCAACACGAACCGCCTGATCGTGGAGCGCCACCTTGCGCAAGGGCTGGCAACGCATGCGGTGTTGGTGCCGTGGGCGTGGGTGAAGTTCGACATCAGCGACTACGCCTAACGCACTGTAGGCCAACCGACTCGACTGCGACGAGTTGGCCTAATCCGACGATTCACCGCGAATCGCCCTGATGGGACGCCTAAAACATGGCGGATTACTGCGCCCGCTGCGCCTGGGCCTGGGCGCGTTGAATAGCTTCGACCGTGGCCCGCAGACGAACGAGCTCGCGCAGAATCTCGGCGTCTTGCGGATCCACTTTGCTGGTGATGCCGATTGGGCCGTACATGCTGTTCACGTAGGCTTCATTTCCACCCAGCGGGAGGCTGATTCGGTTCGCCAGCGGACTAGAGGAACAGCCGGCGAGGATCAAACAGGCGAAGAGAAGGGCGCGCATAGTCCGTAGGTCTCCAGGTTCCGGCCATCGGCCGTGATGTGATCTCGCAGCCACCCCATGTAGGCCACGTCTTGAGGGCTGTCGTCCCACGCGAACACGCCCGCCAGGCGCACCCCGCGGAACATCATGTCCGCGCGGAAGTCAGTGACGCCGTGCGCGACAAGTTGCTCTCGGAAGGCGACATCAGCCTCACGCCGAGTAACGATGTGCGTGGAGTACAGCCAGTCATGAAGAAGCGCGGCCTCCATGTAGGCCGGGTCGAACGGTGATCCGATCACCGGCCACAGAATTGGAGGGATGCTTGCGCCGTCGAACTCGAAGCCGGCAGGCAGTACGAAGATCCGGCCAATCGCCTTGAAAACGAAGTCGGACGCCAGGCTATAGATGGCTCCAGTCTTCGGGCTGTCCGGGATCGGAACCGGCATGAAGATGGCGCTCACTGCCGCTCCCTCAGCATCGCGGTCTTGTCGGCGCTTCCGACGCTTGAGCCGAAAAGGTACTGCACGACTGCGCCGAACGCAGCATTCAGCGACCCGATCAGCAGCATCAGCGGTTCGCGCGACATGCGCGGCGGCTCGACCAGGAACAGCGCCGCAAGACTTCCGGCGTACATCACCAGAAGCATTGCGCCAAACCAGACGTGGGAGCGCTTCACGGCTTAACCATCCAGCCCTTGGCCGCGGCGAAGCCAAGCGCCAGCGCCCCCGCGATCCAGAAGACCCGGGTTATGACGGACCGGCCAATGTCCCCGTAGACCTTCTCCAGCGCCCTGTCGGCCGCGGCTTCCGCGATGCGCTCAAGATCGCGCTCGGTCAAAGGTTTGGTGTCTTCAACCATCACAGCACCCCCCGAACGGTCCATTTTGCTTGCGCCGCGATGGCGTTGACCGCCGATACCGCGCGGAATACAAGCTCCGTCTTGCTTACCGACACAACCACTGCGCCAAGCTCGCCGTTTGCGGCGATGGGCTGCACAAAGCAGTCATTGACGGATGGCGTCATCAGGAACGCGCGGGAGAAGGCGACCGTCGTGGCGGGCCCTAGGTAGAGCGAGCCGTAGGCGCTCCACCCAGCAGTCGAGGTCGTGACCTGGCCACTCTGCTCGTCCAGTTCGTAGGTCACCGTGGGCGAACCGGACACCACGATGGGCGTTGGCAAATTGGCGTAAGTGATCTTGCCAATCTTGCCGTTCGTGCAGTTCGTGATGTTGACTGCCGATGAGCCCGCGCCGCCGTTGCCCTTGATGACGCCGCCGCCGACGAAGAAGTCGGTCACGTTGTTCAGGGCGATGCAGGCGTTGGATCCCGTAGCGCCCATGTTGATCTGGTTGGCCGAGATGTTGACCTCGGTCAAGAAAGCGTTTGAATCCGTGGCGATGGCAACGTCGCCGACGCTGAACTCGTTCCCAACGATGTTCACATTCACGAACGTTGCGCCGCCAGTAGCCTGAGACAAAACAATGTCCTGTTGTGCCATGTTCTCAAAGCTGTTGCCCGAAATGACGAGCACCGACGTTGAGCCCTCAAGCGCCATTGTGTAGCCGCGCGCGCCGCCCAGGAACTTGTTTCCGATGATCTTCAGGCCACCGGAAGACTTCTGCCAGATACCCGATCCGGTCGCGAACGGGTTGTTGAACGTGCAACCCATCACAACCGAGTCGCCCGAGTCCGCCGAGTTGGTGTTCGCGACCTGAAGGCCGGCCACCGTGTAGGACAAGAAGTCGCAGTTCTGCACCTTCCACAGCGAGGCAGCAACAAAGTCGATACCGATCGGACAGAACAACGTGTGGACGTTGCGGATGTCCGCATAGGACGTTTCGCCCGACGAGGGGGAGAACTGCAGCCCGGCGCCGTTCGTTTTGGCAGGGTTGGCCTCGATGGTGAAGTCCCGGAACACCGGAATGTTGCTGTAGGTGCCCAGCGCGCCCGTGAACTTGAGTAGGTTCTCCGTGCCCGTGCCCTCGCAGTAGAGCGTGGTCAGGAGCGGGCCAGCGCCGACGATGCCGCCGGACGGGATGATGACATTCGGACTGAACTTGAACCTACCTGGCGGGTACTCGATGACCTGCCCGGTGGAGTGCGCGGCATTCATGGCCGCGGTGTTGTCGGTCGACCCTGCCACGATGCCGTAGCGCCGGGCGTCCGGCGCGGGGTAGGTGTAGTCGGTCGGCGTGACGCCGGCCGCGATCTCCACGGATGTGCGGGCGTAGTAGACCTGCGTCGCGTCCACCGTACCGGCAGGCAGCGCCTGCCCGTACCGCACGGTGACGTTGCCCGTCCCCGCTGGCGGCGCGCTCGCGAAGGTCAGCGTCGTACCACTGACCGTGAAGTCGACGCCGGGCGTCTTTGACGCCCCGCTGATCGACACGTCACAGTTGCTCGCGCTCCCAGGGTCGACGGTCAAAGCGAACGCGGTGGTGGACCCGTCTCCGCTGTAAACGTTGGTCCGCCAACTCGCGAAGGCCACGATGCTCGCCAGCGTGGCGGGGTCGACGTTGCGCAGGCCTGATGCCGTGTCGTCCCACCCGATGACCTTTCCGGCTTCCGGGGGCGGCAGTTGGGCGCTGACGTCGGCCGTCGTGGCCGGCAGCGTCACCGTGCGCGATTGCTCTTCCGCCAAGCGCTGGATTTGGAATACCGTTCGGTCCAGCGCGTTTTCCAGGGCGCGGGGGCTGTAGTTGCCACCCGCGGGAAGGTCAAGCGTCTGGTCGTAGGCCGTGCCCCCGACGATGGCAAGCGTCTGGCCCGTAGCCGGCGCGGTCGCCACATTGACCGTTCCGCCTGGCGTTGTGTCCTGGTCGGGGTTGATCGCGACGGTGTACTGCGTGCCCCGGGCCAGCACAGCCTCGACGCCTGCGGACGCCAGCCTCACCTGCACGTCGGTGCTGCTGAATACCCGGAAGGTGAAGGGGAACGCAGTCTGTGAGCCAGTGCCGGTGTAGGGGCCCGCGCGTCGGGCGGTGGCGGGAACGGTCATGCCGCGGTCTCCAGGGTTTCAGCGGGGGATTGTGGGCGCTGGGGTTGGGGGCACGGGCACTACCGCGTCTTGCTCGCCGGTGACGGCACGCCGGTGACCATCCCTCGCGCCGCGTCCACCGGGCCCGTGGGCTCGATGCGGTCGTCTGCCACGCCCGCCAGGTAGCCCAGCGGGCGGGCCACCGCGGTGACGGGAAGCCCGGTGGCCAGGGTGATGAGGCTGGCCACATCGCGCACGGTGGTGCGCGCGTTGCCCTCGCCCTTCGCGACCTTGTAGATGTCACTGGGCACGCCGGCCGCGGCCTCAAGCATGCTGACCGCTGGGCTCAGGCTCATCTTGTCATCGGCGGGGTTGCCGTTGAACCGGGCCACGGCGGAATTGGCCAAAGCCCCAACGAACGGGACCTGGGCCAGCAGGCCCTTGATCGTGCCCATGCCCAGCACTGCGGCCAGCCAGTCGACCAGGGTGTCGAGGTCCCCGTCGCCGTCCGCGTCGCCGGGGCCGCCCTTGAAGCTCACCGCGATCGCCTCGGCGAGCCAGATCGGCACCAGGAAGCCCATGGTCACGATGTAGCTGGCGCGCGCCGCACGGGCGGGGATGCCCATCTCCGCGTTGATCTGCTGCAGCGCCGTGATGTTCGTGTTCGCCATCATGTTGAAGTAGCTGATGAACTGCGTAAACATCCGCGCGTAGGCCGGGCCCGTCTCGATGCGGCTCACGTCTTCGGCCGACAGGGCGCCCTGCGTCTGGCGCACGGTGCCGTCCGCAAAGCGGACCGCCAAGCGCTCGTCCATGCCCTGCGCCAGGGCGTCGTTGTAGGCGCCCGTCCAGACGATGGGCGAAAGCACGTTGTCGAAGGCCTGCTGCAGGAAGTAGGCGTGGCGCTGAGACCAGTCCTGCGCGCGTTCGTAGAGACTGGGGTCGGTGAGGATCGCCTTGACCTCGTCGTCAAGCGCCTGGACAGAGTTGTCCATGCGCACGCGCATGAACTCGCTGGCCTCGCTGACCGTGCGCGTCATCTGCTTGGGCGCCTGCAGGTACCGCACGGCCGATCGCAGGAGGTGGCCGGGGCCGACCTTGACGGCAGCGGAAGACAGGCCCGTGATCTGCTGCACCGTGTTGCTGATGTTCGCGAACATGAGCGCCGCGCCAGCGCGCGAGCGCAACGTGCTCAGGATCTTGGCCGTGCGGCCGTCGCCCACGATCGGGGTCTCGACCTGTTGGCGCGCGGTGCGGTTGAGCCACGGCAGCAGCATGCCTTCGTAGGCAGACGGGTCGACGCGGTTAAGTGGCTGGCTGACCGACTTCTGGCGCAACAACTTGGCCGCCCCGCGGACAGCAGGCTCCATGTGCGAGAACAGGAGCACCTTGTCCAGGTGCTGGGGCAGCGTGCGCAGATCCAGTTTCAACGGGCGGTTGTACTCGACACGCGACTTCGTGAAGCCCTTGCTCGTGGCCGGGAACGAGAAGGCCATGCTCTCGTTTTCCATCTCGGCCAGCGCCCGCAAACTGGCGTCAGTCACGATAGTGGGGTCTGCCTGCGCCGGGACGTAGCCGCCTGAGCGCGTGACGCCGAACGGGTCGATGAAGGCGTCGGCTGTGACCTCAGCGAAGTAGCGGCCAAAGACATCGCGGTGCGTCTTCTGCGCCAGCGGCTTCGTGCTATCCATCAGGTCCCACACGCCTTGGGCGAAGTCGAAGTGCGCCTGCTGCAACACGCCGGTGTTGGCCAGGCGGTTGATGAAGGCGTCCCACTTCGACGTGTCGAGCGTGCCGTCCGCGTTCTCGGTGGCCCAGCGCCTGCCAAGCAGCAGCTTGCGCTTGTTGCTTTCGTTGCCAGTGTGCAGGATCGCGTGGAGTAGCTCCGCATGGCCGATGCCGTTGTGCCCGCGGCCGAAGGTATAGCCGAGCTCGGGCGCCTCGATGAGGGTGTGCGTCATCGCCGGCGCGACGTTGTCGACCAGCGCCTGGAATTTCGCGCGGTAGGTGATGTGGTCGGCGCGATAGCGTGTGGCCGCGTCCTTGATCGGCTGGAACAGCAACCGGTTGAACGGTCCGCCGAAGCGGCCGTCCATCTTCTCGGTCCACTGTTCAGTGCGGCGCAGCAGCGCGCCTGCGAACTGCAGCCACCGGGCCCGCTCTTCACCCTTCGTGAGCGCACCGGCTTCGCCCGGGATCGTGTCCGGGATGCCGATCTCTTCCATGCGCGCGAACAGGTCCTGCGCCGCATCCTCGATGTCGATGAGATCGCCGTCGACCTCCATCTGGCGCGAGCGCCTGGCCAAGTGCCACAGCGCGTGGACGTGCTCGCTCAGGCCCTGCAGTTCGTCGAAGGTCAGAGCCTCCAGCGGCTGAGCGTTGCGCGTGGCGTCCTCGACCATCGGCGCGATCACAGCGTAGGTGTCGGCGTCGTTGGCCTTGACCGCTTCGAGGTAATCGGCCGCGCGCTTGGTGGTGCTGGTCTCCAGTCCGTAGGCGGCCAGCACGGCGCGCGCCGCGTTCACGATGTCGGCGTCACGGCCCTTCTTGACGGTCTCTTCGTCGTTGCCCTTGGCTACACGCTTGAAGAAGTCGATAACCTTGCGCGACTCGTCCTGGGCGTCCAGGAGCGCGCGCGCCGCCGCGTGGTTGAGCATCTGGTCCTGCTTGGCCTTCACGGCGTCGGCGGTCTTGCCGGCCGCGGTGGCTTCGGCCCAGCGCTTGGCGGCCCGGCGCTCGGCTTGGGTGTGCTGCCAGGCCTTGGACCTCAGATCGCGCAGCGGCGTGCGCCCGACGATGTTGGCGCCGAACTGCTTGGCCGCCTCGACCAAGGCGTTCACCGTGACTCGGGAGCCGTTGGCGTTGGTCTGGCCGGTGTCGGCCCGGGCGCCGAGCATCTCGCTTTGCGTGCGCAGCTCGGTGGCCAGGCTACGGGCGCGCGCTTCGTTGTGCACGGCCTCGTTGGCGGCGTCCTTGATGGCGCGCTCATCGACCAGGTCGCCGTGCTCCTCAAGCATGCGCTGTTCGGTCATGCCGTCGACCACATCGGACTTCTTGCCGAAGGCGTCGATAGCCTTGGCCAGGGCGTCGGCGGACGGATAGCCGAAGGCATCGGCCACCACCTCGGGGGCTGCGCCTCCCTTGAGCGCCGCCGCTGCGCGCACCTCGGGCGTCTGCTCGACCTCGGCGACCACCTGCTCCCGGATGCCTGCCTCGATGCTCTTGGCCGACTTGCGCAAGGCCGACAGCGCTTTGTCCCGCGCCTTAACGGACCACTTCAGGTCGGCGATCGACCGCTTGCGCAGGCGTTCCTGTGCCTGCGCGTCGGCCGCCTCGTCGGGCACCAGGCCAGCCACCTCGTTGGCCTGGGCGATCTGCTCGTCGGTGGCCAGCATGCGGTCCATGACGCGGCGGATGTCGTCGTTCAGGGCCATCGGCGGGCCGGCGTTAGGCCGGAACTTGCCGTCCTCTTGGCGAAGCACTTGGCCTTCAACGAAATAGGCGGGCGCGCGAGCGTCGGTGCTGCCCAGCGGGTCGGGTTGCAGCGTGGCGTTGATCTTGTCCTTGGGGATGCGCACGACGGCCACAGCGGGCGGGCGGTCGCTGTTGTGCTGCACCCACTGCTCGACCTTTTCCATCCAGAAGCTGACGCCGCTGCGCTCGGTCAGGAACACGCGGTTCGCAGAGTGGCCGGCGTAGGCGTCGCCGAACATGCGCCCGTTGTTGGGCACGAGCCCTTCCTTGTTGATGTCCAGCGCGTTCTTGTGCGTGGTGACGTGGTACAGAAACCCGTCGTCCTCGTCCAAGTTCGTGAACTTCTGGCCGCGCACCAGCTTCCAGTTCGTGGCGCGCTTCTCGCGCGGCGCGCTGACAGGGGCCCTGTCAATGTTGACCATCGGCGTTGGCCGCGCACGTAGCTCTGCCCGCCGGTTGTAGATGCTGACAGCTTCCTCGACGGTCTTCGCACCGTGGAAGTCCTCCAGCAGCGCGCCGCTTTCGTCGTACACCGCGAAGATTGGGTTGCGGGTGATCGGACTGGTCTTGCCTGTGAGTTCGGCCCTCGCTGCAACTGGCGCCGGCGTCTGGTTCAACACCCCACCGCCCTCCCCCGTCACCACACCGCGCGCCGCCAAGAACTGCTTGATCGACCCATACACCGACTTCAACCAGGCCGCGAACCGGCGCATCAGCGGCTGAAGCTCGACGCTCGGGGCGCGTCCCTCCATCACGTACTGCTCGATGCTCTCGGCCCAGCGCTCGTGGTACGGGCGCTTCTGGTCCAGGGTCATCGCGTTCCAGGTTTCCAGCGGGGTGCGCTGGGGCTGGATGGGCGGGGCTGCGGGGATCTCACCGCCTTGGTTGAGCCCAACAGACTCATTCAGCAGAAGCCACTCGGCCTGCGAGCCGTACTGGTGGAAGTCGCCTGTGATCTTGCCCCGGGCGTCGCCAAGCCTTTCCAGGTTGATACCTTGGGCGCCCTTGCGCTTCAGCACCTCAAAGTCTCGGCCGCCAAAGAACCGCGTCTGATCTTCGTTGGTGGTCCACGAAGCCCAGCCACGAGCCCAAGCTCGGGCCCCCCGCGGCTGGTTGCGGTAGAAGGCCAAATACGAGTCAGCAGGTACCGGCGGCAGGCGGCGGATGTAGGCCAGCAGCCTGTCGTTGAGCGCCCCTTCTGGGGGGTCGCCGACGACCATGTAGACCTCCAGCGCGTCGATCATCTCCTGATCGGCGGCAATCTCCGCGTAAACCGCGTCGGCGTCTTCTTGCGCGGCCTGATTCAACTCCCCGCCCGCATCCGGGCCGCCCACCATCTCGTCGCCCTGAACCCCCGCCCACTTCAGGAACGTGCCCATGTCCTCCACGATCTGCGCCGGGGCGTTCGGCTGGCTGGCGATGTCGGCCAGCACCTCGAGGAAGAAATGGCCCGACTCGTGAAAGAAGGTCGAGAGGTTGGTGCTCGGGTTGAGGACGAGCTCCAAGGTCTGCGGGTTGAACGTGCCGCGCGGGGCTGATTGGCCTTGGCTCAGGATGCTGGGATCGTTCGCGTCGAAGCTGCCGTCGTTGCCGGTGGCGGACTTGATCTGCTCGGGGGTTTCAGTTTGGGGTGTGACTTGTACAGCGCCGTAAGTCGTTGATTTAGAATCTTTTTCGGCTTGACTTGTACGGTTTTCTGCCTCATTTTTAGGCAAATTGCCGCCTACTTGTACGGCACTTGTACCGTACAAGTTGCGGGTGAAAGCCTGCTCATTGAATATGGCAATGCCAAGGTCGCGCATTGACGTGAACTCAATAGCGTCATAGCCCGCCGCGCGGGCTTGCTCTGCAACAGCGTCGGCCGCCGTCTTCAGGTTCTCGCCCTTGCGCATCGCGTTGATAAGTTTTCCGCGCTTGCGACCGGTGAGCTTGGCAAACTCGGCAGAGCCTTCAACGAGGATCTTGGCGCCGGGGCGCACGCCGATCTGTTCCACTTGCCCGCTGCTCCCGGCGTAGCTACGCGCGGTGGACTCGTCCGCAGCAGCAAACAGAGTACCCTCAGCGATGCCGCCGACAATGCGCGCGTCTGAACCCGTGGTCCCCCGATAGAGCACGCGCACGGGCGCCTCGCCGCTCTGTTCCAACGGCGCAGCGCCCCGCTGCCCAGCGCTCGGAGCCCCGAGCACCCGCAGCGGGTAGGCGGCGTAGAACTGCTCGGCGGTCATGCCCATGCGCGAGCCGTAGGCGGTGAAGAAGCTGGCCGCGAAGGTCGCATAACCTTCGGCCACGGCGTCGCGCACGCGGCCCGTCGCCACGACCTGAGCCTTGATGCTGTCGCGCACGGCGTCGTGCGACGCGCGGGCGGCTGCTTGGTCCTGGGCCTGCGCGATGACGCGCTCGGTTTCTTGCTGCAGGCTTTGCGCCAGCGTGCCCTGCACTTCGCGCGCCTCAGCCGCGGACAGCGCGCTGTCGCCCAACCTCGCGTGCTCCAAGATCGTCTGCTCGACGCCCGTGCCCCGCGTGCCGGCCACCAGTTCGCCCATCGGTACGGACACCTCGCCGCCGGTGGCGGCCATCTCCTGGAGCGCCTGCACGTCCACGCTGGGCAGTGCCTGCGCCAGGGCCTGCACATCCTGGTTGAACACCTGCATCAGCACGTCGGCATCGAACCGCACCGTGGCGTCGCCCGAGGCTTCGGCCACGAACGCCTGCAACTGCTCGGGGCTGCGGTCGGCGAGCTTGCTCTGCGCCGCCTGGGCGATGGCCTCTTTGAGTTGTTCCTCACGCTGAACGGCATCGGCCGCTTCACGGTCCAGCGCGCCGAACCTCTCGGCCACGCGGCCCACAGCCTGGAACCCGCCGCCCGCGGCCATGCCCGCCAGGAGGCCTTGCGCAGCCGCAGCGCCGACGCCTTCGCTCAGCGGCCTGCCGTTGCCCCAGTTCTGCCACACCTGTTCCTGGATGGACTGGGGCAATTCCTCGAACACGCCTTCCGACAACCCGCTCTTGGCCACGGCGGACACGAAACCGCTCTTGGCCGCGGACGCGCTGTCGGCCGTCAGGCCACGCGCTACCAGGGCGGTGTCGATGTCGTCGAGACCCAGGCGCTGGGCTACGCGCCCGCCAAGGGCGCCGAACAGCGCGGTCCCCGCGCCTGAGCCCATCGCCGCGAACGTCTGACGTGCCGTCAGCAGCCCGCCGTCGTTGTCCTGCCGCGACTGCTCGGCCGCGGTGCCCGCGCCCAGCAAACCCTCGCCGAGCGCAGCGGCCAGCCAGGGCGCGACCCGCGGCGCGGCAGCCAGGAGCCCGCGGCCGATGGCCGCGCCGCCCAGCATCTGCGGGGCGGATTCGCCCACCGCTGTGGCGATGGTGCTGGGGTTTGTGAGCATGGCCCCCAGCGTGCCGACAAAGCCCTCGGCCTCCTTAACGGCTGCGTTCGCGCGCTGCTGAGGGTCTGAGTACAGCGTGTCGAGAAACTGCTGCGCGTCCTTGAACCGGACGCCGACCGCTTCGGCCGCCTTGCCGGCGTAGCCGCCTGTCACGATGTCGGCAAGACCGACAAGCGCCTGGGGCAGGCCAACGGCGCCCTTGGCTGCGACGACCCCCGCGTCGCCCACGATGTCCGCGGCCGTGCGCGACGGCCCCCGGTTGTCCGCGCCCATCAGTGTGCGCACGGCACCGGCGACAGCGGTTTCGATCTTGGCCAGCACAGGCGCGTCGTCGTGCGCGAGCTTGGCGAAGTCAGCGTCGGTGTACCGGCGCTGCAGCGCTGGCGAGCCCGCTGCGGCCTGCTGGACCTGCTGGACCTTGGCCTGGTTCTCCAGGTGGGGCAGCGCCTCAACCGCCGCGGTCGGGTAGCCGAGGTACTGGGCCACGCGCCGCTTGGCGTTGTACTGGTCGGGGTTGACGCCCACAGCTTGCGTCAGTTGCCCGGCCACGGCTTGCCGGCGCTGGTCCTCGTCCGCCTGCAGCGCCGCGAGGTAGGGGTTCGCGGGGGGCGCAGTGCCGGGCGCCGCGGGTTGCGTCTGCAACAGGTCGAGGTAGGGGTTCGTCACTTCTTGGGCTCAGGGATGAGCGTCGCGGCGCGCGACTTGTTGGCCAGGTACAGCCGGCGCATGTTCTCTTCCGTGGGGGCGTAGGCCGCGTTCCCAGGGTTGCGCGCGTACATTTGCTGTAGGGCCGCGCTGATCTGCGCGCGGTCGCCGGCCGGGACCACGATCTTCTTGACCTCGTCGGGTTTGAGCTGGATCACGGGCGTCTCGGTGTCAGAGAACCAACCGCCCACGGTCACCGTGCGCGCCATCTCGCCGCGCATCAGTTCGCCCTTCTCTTCGCGCGTGAGTTCCTTGCCCTTGGCCTTCTGCGCGGCGTCGATCATCTGCTCGACCCGGTACTTGAGCTCGCCCAGCGCCGCCTTCTTGTCTGGGGTCTTGGCGTTGTAGGGGTCCATGCCGAGTTGCCCGGCGATGTGGTTGAAGTCCTCGGTGTCCATGCGCGCCTCGGCGACCTTGCCAGGCTTCTGCAAGGTGTCGTAGCGCTGGAGTAGGTGCTGCGCGCCCTCGAACCCAAAAGTCGTGCGCAAGGCTTCCACCTGGGGGCGCGACATGCTGGTGAGGACGGTCGGGTCGCTGTAGCGCAGGTAGTCGCCCGCGTTGTTCCACTGCATCAGCTTGTCTTGGATCTGCATCTGGCTGAACTTGCGCGACTCAGCGGCAGCCGCACGGGACTCCCGCGCCGCGGCTTGCTGCTCAAGCTGCAGGACGATGCGGTGCTGCTGGTCGCCCGGCAGCGCGGCCCACGCGTCCGTCTTCATGACCTTGGTCATCGGCGTGCCGCTGTCGATCAGCTTGAACACGCTGTTCGTGCTGGCCGCCGTGGCTTCGGCCTGCGACTTGTTCCAGGCTGCGCCCATCTCGCGCAGCGCTTGGACGCCTGCCTTCTGGCGGGTAGGGTCGTTTGGGAACGCCTCGCGCATCTGCTTTTCCAGCGCGAACTGGTCCACGGGGTTCTTGTAATCCCCCGGCTTGACCGTGGCGGCCCAAATCTCGGTGGCCTTGGTCTCGCCGTCCGTGATGGCGCTGACCTGGTTGATCCGCGCGCCGACCTCATCCCACCGCTGGCCGTCGATTTCCTTCTTGTTGGTGTTGAAGTAGGCCTCGGCTGCCTTCGGGTCGCGCTGCATCAGCGTGTTGATGATCGTCAAGTGCGCGCCGGTGGTGACTTTCATCACTTCGGGCTCAACGTCAACGCCTTTCTTTGCGCCCCAGGAGCGCAGCGTCGCTGCGGCCTGCGCCAGCACCGGCGCGGCCTTGTCTGGCCCCGCAGCGATGGCCTGGTTCGACAGCGACGTGACGCTGGCGCTGAGCGCCGATCGCTCGCCAATGTCCAGTTGCTGGTTCTCGAACCCGTTGGCCGATTCCAGCGCCGCCAAGCGTGACGCGCTCAGGCTCTTGGCAATCTGCTGCTGCGCCAACGGCGACAGTTTGGCGAACCGGTCCGTTTTGGCTTGGTCCCACCACGCCGCCGTGTCGGCCGCGTGGCCCTTGGCGTTGACGCCCTGCCGGTTCTTGCGCTGCTCCGCCGTCCACTGCACGAAGGCGTCGTTGATTTCGGCCTGAGCCGTCCACGCTTCTGTTTGTGCGTCGCGCTCGACGCGCCGGTCCGCCAGGTCGCCGATCTGCGCAGCGGCGCGCGCTGTCGCCTGCAGCCCGCTGCTGGCGTCGACTTGGCCCTGCATGGGCGTCGCCAGCGCGCGGGTCTGCGCACTCGGGCCGTCGAAGGTGGGCACGCGGGGCACGTCAGTACCTCCCGCCATAGCCCGCAAACGCGGGTTGCTTCGCTTTGTTGTACGCCGACCACTTGTCGGCCACTTGGCCCCCGGTGCCCAGCAGCGTGGAGAACGCCGACAACGTGCCCTGCCGCCCCGCCGCGTCGCCTTGCGCGCGGGCGTTGGCCCCTTGCGTGCGCGCGGCCCAGGCGTCGCGCTTGGCGTTGTCGCGCACGGTGGTCTGGTCGACCAGGCTGAAGAAGTCGGTTTGGTCTTGGATCTCACCAGCGGTGCCGGCGCCGATGTCGACGCCGCGGGCTGCGAAGGCGGCGCGCTGCGCGCCTGCCGTCTGGCTCGCCCGGCGCTGGATGGCCGCCGCTTCCGCGTCGCCGCGGCGCAGCGCGTCTTGGGCTGCGTACTCGGCCATGATCTGGTTGTTGCGGCCGACTTGCTTGGCCGCTTGCCCTTGCTGGTACGCGCCGACGACGGCTGCGGTGCCCGACACGGCGGTGCTCACAAGGGCTATTGCGGTCGGCTCACACATGGCGCATCTCGAAGACGGTGAAGGGCTCGCCGGTGGCGGGGTGGTCGAACGTAGCGCCCAGCACAAAACCGCTGCGCTCAAGCCACGCCACGGCGACCGTGTTGCGGCTGTGCACGCAGTTGATCAGGTGCGGGAACGCGCCCAGCATCTGGGCAATGTAGCGCGGGGTCAATGCGGCAAGGGCACGGCGCGAACGCGGCACGGCGTCGGTGCCAAGGAACCACGGTGCGCCGCGCGGGTCCAGCGCCACGCCCAGCGGCGCAACGCCGAAAAGCGCTGCGGGCATGCCTTTGACCTCGGCGCACCAGGCCATCGCGCTGACAGCCAAGGACCGTTGCAACGCGTCGAAAGGTTCGTGGCCGCTGGCCCGCACCTCTTCGATGTCGGCCGCGCGCATGTGCTCGGCGACGAAATCCACATCGCCGGGGCGCACCTCCCGGATCTCAACCGCCGACAGCGACATCCAACGCCATCGACAACACAGTCAGCGGCAGGGGGCGGTCCTGACGGACGCACACGGCGCCGTCGCTGGTCCAGCTCGGCCCGATGGCAAAGCGGAATTCGCCCGTGCGCAGAGCTGGCGGCGACCCGTAGGGGTCCGACACTTGGCGCGCGGGGTATTCCGTCAGCCGGTCGAAGCGAGGCCCCGCTTGCACGAGGCTCGACTGCGTGACGCGCAGGGCGACGCCGCTGACGTTCTTCGTCAAACCCTGCCCCCCGGCCGGCGCGGCCTCGAACGCCAGGGGGAGGGTCATCAGGTCGGACGAGTAGCCCAGGCCCACGTGCACCACGCTGGCCGCCTCGTCAAGGGTGATCTGCCCGCCGGTGACGACCTTCCCCGTCACCTCGGCGCCATCCGCCAGCACTTGTACCGCTTCGCCTTCAAGGTGGTGCAGGCCCGACAAGGTGGTCACGGGCGTCCCATCGTAGGTCAGCCCGCTGTCGACGTAGAAGGCGTCTTCCTGCGCGGTAAAAGTGGTCGACCCCATGCGCTCCGTGTAGCGCACGCTGCGCCCGTTCACAGTTCGGCGCACGAGCACGTAGAGCGCGTCCTCCAGGCCTTCGCTGACCACGGCCGCGGACTCGAGAAACCCGGCCGTGACGTGGTGGTGCCACCCGTAGACCTGTTGCTCTGGAACGTAGGTCATGCCTAGCAGCGCGCCATCGGAGCGCACGGCCCACAGGGCGGGCACGGGGGCGCGCGCGTAGGCCATGTCGACGACGGTGTGCCCGTTGAACAGGTGAGGCGCCATGATCGACAAGTCGATGCTGGCGTAGGCGTTGGTCTGCCAGTTGTAGGCCAGCTCCCGCACGCGCGAGCCTTGGGACTGGACGTACAGGATAGACCCGTTCGTCAAGGCGGGCTGCACGTTGCTGGCGCCGCTGTAGCCCTGCGGCTTCACCGTCAGGCTGGTGGGCGTGATAGACGGTGCGCCGTCGCTGTAGATTCGGAACTCACCGCCCACTGTCAGTGCGATGAGGTCCGACAAAGGCGCCAGGTGCCTGATGGCGTTCTGCTGGCGCGACGCCAAGCGGAATTCCATTGCGTCGTCGTCGCGCACCGGCGTGCTGCCGGTAAGGTTGGCCTGCGTACCCGTGCGGGTGCCGGTGACCGTCTGGGGCTTGGCGTTGGTCCCCGCGAACCACCGGCGCTGCTCGTGGTAGGTGACGGCCGCGGGGTAGTCATCGGGCGCTGTGTTCAGGCCGTAGACCGCTTCAGGCGGCGCCTGCGTGGTGTCGGGGATGATGTTGTCGTCACGCAGGTTGAGCCCCGCGGTGTTCCCCAGATACCCCAGCACGCCGCCGCGCAGTTTGTAGACCGTGTACCGCGTCGCCCCCGCGGTCGCGGGCCACGAGATCGTGTTGTAGTTGCCGGCCAGGTTCAGCGGGTTGGCCACGCCCGCGGTTGTCGGCGACGGCAGGGACTCGACGCCGCCGGCGTCGGTGACGGTGTAGGCGTAGAAGTTGTCGACGCCTGTCCCCGCGGTGGCCGTCGTCGGCGTGGCTGTCGGTGCTGCTGCGGGCCCCGCAGGCGCGGCAAAGGTGACTGCGGTCAACGTCCAGTTGGTGGCCCCCAACCGGCGCAGTTCGCGCGCGGGGTGCAGCGGGTGCGTGAGGGTCAGAATGTCGTTGTCCTGCGCGTAGTGCAAGTCGAACAGTTGGTCCTCGGTGTACGTCGTGGGCACGGTGTACACGCGCGCCACGGCCAGGCCGGTCGGCGCAACCGCGGCGCCCCAACGGTCGGCCGTCGTGAAGGTCGCCGCGCCGGTGACCGCGATGCGCAGGAACCGACCGCCGAGAAACACGTCGTCGCCGGTGGCGTACCCGTGGGCGCCCGTTGTCGTGACGGTGCTCCCCACGATCGTCGACACACTCTGGGCTGGCTCCAACAGGGACGACCCGTTGATCAGGACGCGGATGTACCCGTGCCCGAACTCCAGCACCGCGGTCTGCGTTGCGCTGAATGCGAAAGGGATCAGGCGCACGCGGCGGGTGCTGTCGCGCGCTTCGGCCACGAACCGCAAACCGGGGCGCCTCGCCACGGGCCCGTGGGGCAGGACGATGAAGTTCTGGCACAGGCTCAGGCCCGTCTGGAACTTGCTCAGGTCCAGGCGCCCGTAGAGCTCGGGCCCGATTTCGCCACCAGCGAAGCTGCGGTTCAGGGTTTTCATGCGCGGGCGCGGATGGAGTCCGGGATGTGTTGCGCAGGTTCGTTCGTGCTGTTCGCGATCGCAGCCGCAGCCGCGGCGCCCAGTCGGTACGCCTGGGTGCGCCACTGTTGGCCCAGCGCGGCGCCGTCCTTGCCCTTGACGAGGGGCCCCGCCAAGTAGCTGGACAGCATGGCCGCCACGGCGTCGGAGAACAGCGGCGACCACTTGGTCGTGTCCCCCTGGTCGTACACGTACACCAGTGTGGCGTCCTCCACGTCGCACAGGATCAAATCGCCTTCCACCTCGTAGTGCGCCGAATCGCTCTCGGGCACGCTGAGGCGGGCCAGCAGCGCGGCCTCGGTGTCGTCGTCCGCGAACAAGCTGGCCAGTGTCTCGGCCGGCAGCAGCCTCAAAGGCTTCAGGCAGTCGGACGGCCGCGTATACGCGTAAGCCCACGCACTGGTGTTCGCGACGCTGGCCAGCGTCACACGCTTCTTGGCGAAAGCGGGCTTGCACGCCTCCAGCAGCACCGTGCGCGCGATGGGGTAGAAGGTGGCGCAGTAGCCTGACTCGACGCTGCCGTCAGGCGGGTCGATGCTGGAGACCAGATTCTCCGCACCGATGTTCGACAAGGAAATGTTGGCGATCTCGACGGGGCTTGGCACGGGTCACTCCCCGTAGAGGACGGTGGCGCGCTGCGCGTCGCTGGCGCTGCTGGCCTCCATCCCGATGTCGGTGAACACCAGGCACATCTCGACGTCGGGCGCCTTGCCTTCGCGCTTGGCTTCGCCCGATTCCTCGATCTCGGCTGTCACGCGCTCGACCACCGCTCGGCCTTGAATGTTGAACACCGCGCCGGGGGTCGGCACACCGGCGAGGCCCAGCGCCTCCACGATGTCGTCGTCGAGGTAGAGCCGGGGGCGCGGGTCGGGCTTGAACTCGGGCGCCATCTCTTCGGCTTCACCGGTCTCGGGCTTGATCGCCGTGCTGATCATTCGCATGTCGGTATCCCCGGAAAAAGGGCCGCACGCGGCGGCCCTCTGGTCTTCGTCAGGCGTGGGCCTTCAGGCCAAGTCGTCCGTCTTGCCTTTGCCCTTTTGGGGCGCCGGCTTGGCGGCTTCGATGACTTCGAACCACTTGCCCTTGTCCCGTCCCTCGAAGATGTCGAACACTTCGCCCTCTTCCATCATCTTGCACGTACCCGCATCGTTGACGGGGTAGTAACCCACGCCAAGGGCGCGGGCCTTGCCAACTACTTTTGACACGGCCCGCTCCCCTTACTTGACGCTCGGGACCGTGGTCGGCGCGGCCGGGGCGTGCTGGATGCCCTTCGTGAGGAAGGCCGTCGCCGTGCCCGCGGTGGTCGTCGCCGTCCCGATGCGGTACACCAGGCGGACGTAGCGCTCCAGGCCGATGGGCAGGCGCCCGCGATACTGGACCGTGTTCGCCGTGAGCGAGGCCAGCGCGATAGCGCCGGTCAAGGGGAACTCGCGAGCCGACGAGAACGAACTGTTGTCGTCCGTTTGAAGCACGAGCTGCACGGTCGCTGCGCCGCCCGACGTGACCGCCGCGACGGTCTGGACGACCAGGTACAGGTCTTCGCCGATGCCCACGTCGACGGCGGCGCCGGTGTCGTAGATGTCGGTCGATACCACGTCGCCGGCCGCCGCAGCGATCGTCTGCGCGCGGCTCAGGGACAGTTGAGAGTCGAGGATCATGGTGGTGTTCTCCTGTGAGCGATGCGCTTAGACCACGCGCGCTTCGGTTTCCACCAAAGCGTCGACCGTCCGCACGGGGATGCCGAAGAAGGTCATGTCACCCTCGACGGACGCGATACCGGGCTTGCCGAATTGGGAGGCCGCCTGCTGGATGCCCAGTACGTTGGTCGACTTCTCCAGGCTCATCACCTGGAGGTAAGCCTTGACCTTGCGGCTGGTGTAGAACACCGGCGTACCCTTGCCCATGAACGGGATCTGGTTCATCGCCAACATCATTTGGCGGACGATCCAGGTCGAAGCGGTCAGGGCCTGCGTGCCGGTCACGGCCACCGTGTCGCTGATGTCGACGTTGGCGATGCGGACCGCATAGCGCCAGTCGCGCAGCGACAGGCCGCACTTCCACTTCCACACGTCGGCCATCGCGCGGTAGCGGTTGTTCGAACCGTCGAAGGCGTCGATCTCGCCCAGGTCCTTGTGTTCGATACCGGCGCGCGTCCCCTTCGGGAAGATGCCGTGCACCGTGTCCGGGCCCCAGCACACGAGCCAAATGCTCGTGTTGTCGGAACCCGAACCGCCGGCGTCCAGGATGTTGCGGCCGTTGCTGGCCGACAGGCTGGAGTAGCGCGGGGCCAGGCCGAACGGGCGTTCGGGGTTGACCGCGGTGTCGTTGTAGAGCATCGCGGCAATCATCGACTGGTTCATCGCCTCCAGGAAGGCGTTCGCCTCCTGCAGGCGGAACGCGGCGCCGTTGCCGTTCAGGGCCAGCAGGTCGGTGTCGACCTCGCTGCGCGCTTCGAGCATGCCGCACGCGTCGTCGATCTGCGCGCGGGTGGTCTTGCTCGGGGGCACGCCGCCGTAGAGCTGGCGCCACACGACGGTGGGCAAGCCGGTGCGTACCGTGGTGCGGTGGCCCGTGGGCAGGTTGCCCTCGATCCACGGCATGTCGGCCAGCAGCGCGTTGGTTTGGTTCAGCAGCTCGACGACGGTGGCCGTCTTGCCATCGGGGTCGAGGGACTTCGCGAAGTCCAGCAGGGTAACTGCGCCTGCGCGGGTCGGTTGGGTAGCCATTTTTCAGTTCCTTGTCAGGGGTTGCCGTAGAGGACGGATGCGGGATCCCTCTTCGCGGGTTCGGCGTTGCTCTTGCCTGCCACGAAGCGGTCTTCGCTCATACCTTTGCTGGCCTTCAGGATCAGCCGCACGACATCGGGGTGGTTCCCCATGCCGGTGCTGTTCAACAGGGACTTGATCTTGTCGTCGCCGAAGGTGTCGATGAACTTGCGCGCCATCGCCAGGTTCTCGGGTTTCCCCAGTTCCGGGTCGGCCTTCACTTCATCGGCCCAGGATTGAACCTGCGCGGCGAACTGCTCGGCTCGGGCTTGCTCTCGCCTGACGACGAGATCGACAGCCTTCTGCGCGTGTTCCGGCGGCAGTTTCAGTTCCTTGGCGATAGCCTTGAACTCGTCGGCCATGGCCGTATCGATTTCAACGCCTTCGGGCACCTTGAAGTCGTAGACCGCCTCTTCGGCGGGCTTCTCGTCTTTGGTGCCTTCGACCTTCGCGTCTGTCGACGCGTCGGTGACGTGCTCAGTTCCTGCGGGCTTCTGGCCAGCGTCGTTCTGCTGCGTTCCCCCGGCGTCGTTGGTGGCTGTGCCGGCGTCCTGCGTTGCGTCTGTGGTCATTGCTTGAACTCCTTGAGCATACGAAGGTAGGCGTCAGGAGTTACCTCCAGCAGCTCGCCAGTGAGGAAATACCCCAAGTGCTTCCGGCCTTCGTTGAAGGCCATCGTCGCGCCACTGGTGTGGAAGGACGTGCGGAACACCCCGGTCTCCTCAAGCAGACGCGCCACAATGCGCCGCCCTGATGCGTGGGCCATCAGCCACTTGGTATCCTCCTTCTCCTGTTCGCGTTGAGCGCGGGCGCGGGACTCTACGGTCGCGGCTTCGCGGTCTTGCGTTTCGAGGTCGGTAGGGTCGCTCATGACTGTGTGCGAGCACTGTACGGCGGGCAGCCCGCGCCACGGGCACGGGGCGTCAGGACATCGCCGGCAGGGGGACCGCGTTCTCGAGCAGGAGCGACTCGGCGCCGTGGACGTTTGGATTGTTCGAGAGGATTTCAGGCGTCGTCACGCTGGCGCTCCCGCGTTGTAGCCTTGAAACATTGACATGACATCCCGTGCGTTGGCCGGATCGATCTGGCTGGCGCTCTTGGCGCTGTCCACAGCCTGGGCCATGGCCGCGCCTTGTTGCGCTGCCTGCGCAGCCTGGGCTTCGGCGTCCGCCGCTGCCTGCGCGTCGGCATCGCTGACCACCATCTTGGGGTCGACGCCGAACATCTCGGCGTAGGAGTCGACCACCTGCATCGGGTTGATCTTGTGGCGCGCGGCCGGCCAGATATTCACGAGCGAGCTCACCGTGCCCAACAGACGGTCGCTGCCTGCCGCCGCGACGGCGCGCTGCGCCTGGGCCAGGGTGCTGATGAATTCGATGTCCATCTCGACGCCCTCCAACTCCTTGGGAGGGGGCGGCAGGATGTTCGCGTCGGCCATGCGCTCGAAGGTGATATCGACCAGCGGGCTCAACAGCTCGTTGTGCAGACGTTCCAGCACCGGGCCCAGCATCAGCAGCTTTTCCTCGTGCCGTTCGGCCACCTCGGTCGCGGTCATGTTCCCGCCGGCGGGTGCGCTGGCCAGCATCAGGAACAGGTCTGCGTAGTAGCTGGCGCGGATGCGTTCCCGTGTGTCCTTGATGTCGTCCAGCAGGTAATCCAGGCGCAGGTTCACGTCGTAGGCCGAGCGCACGCCCCCTCCAGGGCCCGTCGCGTCGACGAACATCACGCCGCCGGGGATGCGCTTGCTCGCCTGGTCCTTGTACGCAACAGGGACTTGAATCGGCGGGTTGACCTGCATGTCAATCGCCTGGGCCTTGCGCAACTGCTCGTGCTGCAACTGCTTCACGTCACCCAGGCACTCCATGCCGGGGCTGTGGCCATAGATATCGCTGCCGGTGACCTCCCACCGGGGGCACAGCGCGGGGAAGCGCTTGTACCCTGACTCGCTGAGATAGTTGTCCCAGTTCGTTTGCGCCGGCTCGAAGTAGCAGGACGACCACGGCATGCTTCGGCTGTCGTGCCTGCGAGGGTCGCGCGCTTCGCGCGGCTCGACCAGGTGGATCACGTCGACCCACTCGTCGAGCTGGTTGCGGTCCGCCAGGTTGCGCACGGTCACGCTGCAGTTCTCGCGCCCGAACTGGCGCACCATCTGCCCGACTGTCATGCGGAATTCCCGCGCGATGGTGTCCACCACGCCCTTGTCGTTGGTCGCGATCGCGTACTCGCCCGCGGTCATCGGGTGGTGGTGGATCACGTTGTCGAAGTCGGGCTGCACGAAACTGGCCCACGTGCCGAAGGCGCCGAGCTCGGTATAGCACTGGTGAAGCGCTTGGTACGTGTTGCTCGATGCGTAGATCGACCGCATCATCGAACCGGTGTCGTACAGCCACTGTTTGACCGGCGCGAACTCCATGAGGTCGCGGTCCTTCAGCGCCAGGCGAAACCACGGCCGCGCCGGGCTCGTGGTGCCCGACATCATGCCGGCTGCCAAGGTGCGCAGCGCGCGGATGGCCGTGTTGTCGTATATGTGGTTGTGGCGCTTGTCGCCGCGGTTCACGTCCGTGGTCTGGAACCGTCCAGACCGCGGCAGTTGGTACGTAGCAACGTCTTTCCAGTGCGCGTCAAAGCTGGCGCGCTCGCGCCACATCGCGGCCTTGCGCTGCAGCTTGCGCTTGACGCCCGACTGGTCAGCCACGGGTCAGCCACCCAGCAGCGTGCTGGCGCCGAGGTTGCTGGCGCCTTGCGCCACGCCCGAGGGGCCCGTCAACAGGGACCCGCCCGCGGGGGCCGCCGCGCGCTTGGCCCGGCGCGCTTGCATCGTGTCTGCCGGCTTCGCGTCCTGCGTCGCGGGCGGTGCTTGGGGGGATGGGATGCTCGGGGCGAGGCACATTTCAGGTCACTCCAAAGGCCTGGCAGGGCCGGGTTTCTGGCCGGTGCGGTTGCCCGGTTTCGGCGCGGCCGGCGCGCCTACCGCACCGCTTGTCGTCAGCAGCGTGCCGCCAGACCGGGACACGCTCGCGGGCGTGACGGCACCGCCTGTCAGCATCGACCCTCCCATCGTGGAGCCCTGCCCCATGCCGATGGCGGTTTGGTAGTCACGGCCGATAGCGCACATCGGCGCGATTGTGGGGCGACGCTCGAAGGCCACGGGCACGGTCTACCGGCGGCGCCGGCGCAGCAAGAAGCCTAGGCCTTTGGCCAGCGCGGCCAAGACATCGAAGCGCCAGGACGTTGGCGAGAACGACTCCTGCTTGAAACTGTCACGGTGAAACACCAACGCCCCTCCACGGGTCGCCCGCCGCGCCGGTGCCGATGACCTCGGCGCTGTTCATAAACTGAACGTCCACCTTCAGCGTGCCGGCCAGGTGCGCCTCGTACAGCGCGATCAGCATGTCTCCGGCAGTGATGCCGGGCAGAAGCTCATACGCCCAGACCGCCGCAGCGCCGACGCCGGGGTCGACCGGCGTGACGGCATCGGCGCTGGTTTCGCCCCATGCCAGCTCGCCAATTGCGCCAAATCCGTTCACTCGTCAGCCCTGCGGCTCAGGCCCGCGCTTCGGGTGCCGCGCCCAGGGCCGCAACACGATCAGAGGCGATCACCTTTTTGGCGACGAGGTATTTCATCGCAGCTTGGAGTAATGGCGACGCGAGATTGATCGGCTCGGGTTGCGCGGTGCGGGCGACAAAACCTGCTGCCGTCGCATCGGTTTGTGCCAGTGCGCGTACAGCGATGAATTCTTCATCGGTGAAGCGCGAGATGAAGGCTCCCACCGGCAGCAGAACCGGGGTGGGGGCCAGTTTGGCCTCCAACTCGGTGATGCGTGCGCGCGCGGCATCGCGCTCGCCGGTTAGGGTTGCGATCTCGGCCGTCTTCTGCTCGACGGTCAGCAGCGCGGAGACCTGCAACTGCGACATGGCAGCGGCGACACCTTCGGCGTCGCCCGGAACGATGGCTCGCGGAGTTCCCTCCACATCAAACTCCCGACCGTTGATGATCTCCGCCTCGTGCAGCGCGAGGCCTAAGAGCGCGCCGTTCGGTGCGAAGGCAATAGCCAGTTTCTTCGTGAATTGCATGATCTGCCCTCAGAGAATTTCAACGACGATCCAGGCTGTGCCGTTGGACACGACACCGGCCTTCGTACTACCACCACCCGATACCGCACTGCCAACCACAGGGGCGCTTGCATCGGTCACGTACTGCTTCAGGTAGGGCCAGGAGCCCGCGGTATTGAGCGTGGCAACAGTGACTACGCCGGTCTGCACGCCTTCGGTCGCGATGAGGCGGCGCAGCGCCAGATCTCGCCGGTTTGCCGCCCCGGGGTTACCGCTGTTGACTTCAAACGCCGTGCCCGACGTGATGGACGAAAACGCCAGCGCCGCCCCGCCGCCGAGAGCGCTCGTGCCCGACGACGCAAATCCAATCTGCCCGGTTGGCGCGATGACAACCCCGAGCGGACCGATTCGGGAGTTGGTGCTCGACGCGAGGTTGGCCCCGTTCGCAACGATCAGCAGGCCGGCATACCCTCCGACGTACACGTCACCGTATTGCCCTTGAAGCTTGATGGGCGCGCTCGTCTGGCCCGCGGCGTTTGCCGAAAAATCCAGCATCGTGCCAGTCGTCGTGATGCCGGATGTGCCACCAAACGCGCCCGCGTTGTTGTATTGCAGTTGCGTCGTGCTACCGCCCGGCGAGCCGCCGCCGCTGGGCGTCTGCCAAGTCGCCGCCGTGCCGCTGGTGGCTGTAGGAACTTGTCCGACAGTCGGCGTGCCAGTGACAGCAACGCCGTTGATCTTTGCCACCACGGGCGTGGCTGACGTGCCGCCAAGGTCGCCAGCGATTTGCGCCGCGCCGTCGGCCTTTGCGCCCTGCGCAGCCGTGGCAAAGGCCGTGGTGTTCTGAGCCGCAGCAGTGCCCAGCGTGGGCGTGCCAGCCAGGTCGGCATAGTCGCCTGATGTGGCGACAGTAGCCAACGCAGCCACAGCAGCAGCAGCAGCAGCAGCATCAACCGCAGCCGCATCCCATGCCGTGCCTCGACTCGCTGGGGCAATCACCGCCATCACAGCAGCGGATGTCAGGCTCAGCCGTGCCCCGGTGGATGAGTCCTCGCGCGTGCCTCGGGATAGCGTGCTCGCTGCGTCTGTGTAGGTGCAGCCGGTTGCGATCTCCCAGTCAGCGCCGTCGATCCAAAGGACGCTGACAGTTTCACCGTCTTGCGCAGCGCCCAGGGATTGGAAGCCGGTTTGTGCAGAGCCCAAAACAGCGATGCCAGTGCCAGGCGCAGAGGCAACGGCCTGCTTGACACGGTTGATGTGGATGTCAGACACGTCTGCCTCTCAAAACAGCGGGCGGCGCCCGCGGTGCTACGCGCCCAACAGCTTGGCGATCCGCTCTTTCGCCGCGTCGACGCGTTTCTCGAAGTCGAAGCACTCGGCCTGCAGTGCGTCGCGCTTGGCCTTGGCCTCGCGCACGGTGTCATCGGCCAGTGCGGCGGCCATCTTGCCCGCGGCTTTCGCCGCGTCGACAGCGCGCGACGCTTCGGCCTCGCGCTCCGCGGCGCGCGCCACGATCTCTTCGGCCTTCGCTTTCGCCGCATCCTTCGTGCGCGCGGCTTCCGCTTTGGCATCGGCCACCGCGCGAGCTGCTTCTTCCTTGGCGTTCTCGAGCTTCGCTTCCGCTGCCTCGATTTGGGGCAGCAGGCCAGCCAGCATCTCGCGGGCTTCCGCGGCGTGCTGCTGCGCCTTGCCGGCGTCCTCCAGTGCGTCCGCGACCTCTTGCAGCGCCTTGAATCCGCGCAGCAGTACGCGCGCGTCGGCAGCAGCCTTCAGCAAATCGGCCATCAGCGGACCTCCTTCAGGAGCATGGATACGGACAGGTCGGTCGTGCCGCTGCCGCCGACGACGACAGGGCGGACATGCGCAGTGGCCTCGGTGACCATCTCGATCTTGGCCGACGAGATCACCAGGTCATTGCCCTGGGGGTCCGTCAGCACAGCCCAATCGACGCCGTTGTTCGAGCCTTCGACGCGAACACTCGCGCCGCCGAAGGCGCCCGCGACTTGCACCGACTTGTCGCTGTATTGGGAGAAGCCGATCGGCTCCCCCGTGTCGCCTTGCGCCAGGGGCGCCCAGGTGGCCACGAAGGCGCGCGTGTTCCGCGTGGCCGTTCGGGTGTGCAGGATTTCAGCCATAGTGTGGATTCTCCGAGGCGGATTGTGGGGCGGCCCGCGCGGGCCACGGGCACGGCTACAGGTGGGCGTAGGGGTCGTAGTTCACGGGGTCGTCCACACCGGTGAGCGCGCGCAGCACGCGCGTTTTCGGCTGGTCGATCAGCGCCAGGATCACAGCAGTAGCGCGGTCGGGGCTGCGCCCCACGCGTTTCACGATGTCTTCGCGGCTCTCGACCTTGATCGTCTTGCCTGACAGCTCGAAGCGCGGGGCGCACAGTTCCGCCAGGAGCGCTTGGTCGGGTGGTAGCGCGATGCCTGTATTCTGCGTGGGGTCCAAGGCCTCGCGCACGCGCCACCACAGTTCCGACCGAAGGTTGAAGAACGTCAGCCGCCCCGTGCGGTCGGGTGCCCTCGCAGCCTCGGACACGTTGACACCCCACACCTGAGCCTGTGCACGCCGGATGCTGTCGTAGGCCGACGCGCCGACGCCGATCACGTCGATGTTGATCGGCGCGTCATCGCGCCGCGCCACGAGCACTTGGGCAGCGCACTTGTCGCCGTCGTCGGTGTCCGGGCCCTTGACCTCCTTGAGCCGGTCAAACCAAAGATCGTGCCGCGCCGTATCGTCCCTGTGCCGTGCCGCGATAACGGTGCTGTCCTTCCCGCCGCGCGCCACGTCGACGCCCATCTGCATCATCTCCCCTTTGGGCTGGCGGTCCACCCAGCGGGCTTGCGCCGCTTCGACCCAGCGCGTGGGTATCACCTGCCAAATGTCGTCGTCCACGCCTGCGTCGAAGTCGCCGTACAGCATCTGGCTTCGCAGTGGTTCGGGCAGGGCTTGCAAGGTGGCCATGTAGTTGGTGCCCACGAGGAAGGGGTTGTCCGCCACGCGGGCGGGGACGAAAGTGCGGGACTGCGGCAGCACGCGCTCGCCCTTGTGGACGAACGGCTCGCCGCTTTCAAGCCACTGGTCTTTGCCGTCGAGCACAGCCACGTAGCGCAACTCCCCGGGCTGCGCGCGCCCACCTGGTCCGTTGAACTTCTTGTCCAACCAGGGGGCGAAGAAGCTGACGACCCACCGGCCTTCGGCACTTGTGGGAGGGTTGAAGGTCAGCAGCGTCTGCGTGCGCTGGGTCGGGTCCACCGTCCGAACCCAGCCCATGAGGAAACGGACTTGCGACTCCAGGAAGTTGGCCGCCTCGTCGATGACCAGGAAGTCCTTCGCGCGGCCTTGGTACTTGCGCTCATCGCCCAAGTTGGGGACGGAACAAAACTCGATCAGCTTGCACTTGCCGCCGGGGTCGCGCCACACCGGGGGCTTGCCTCCGAGCCCCTCACGGTGCCCTACGATCTCGGCCACGCGGTCGATGATGGCTGTGAGCTCCGTGCCTTCGCGCCGGAATACCTGGACCACCTGATGCTGCGTCAGCGCCTTTCCGCAGGCTAGGTCAGTCTTGCCGCCCCCCGCTGCCCCGCCGTACCCCACAACGTCCGCGGTGGCCTCGTATGCCATCGTCTGAGGGCCCGAGAGGGGTAGCCAAGGGTGCTGGGCTAGGTCGGCGTCCAGCAGGGCGTGTAGCTCATCCCTCTCGTCGGGCGTGAGGTAGCGGGCAACGTCGTCGAGGTTCACACGATGCTGTCGTCTTCGAGCGCTTTGCGCGCCTCAGCCAGTTTCAGCAGCGCCGCGGCGCGCGCTGCGCGCTTGTCGGGGTCGGAGATCACCACAGGGCCCCCTGACGCGCCAGTGAGCTCGGTGCGGTCAGCGAACACCGCTTTGCGCCGGCCCTTGAGCAGCAGCGTCAAGAGCGCATCGCTGCGCTTGCGCACGGTCATCAGAATCGGCTGGCCGTTGGCATCGAGCTTGCGCCGATGGCGATTCACAGCCACGAGTTGCGTGCACGGCTCGCCCTTGGCGTCAAACCCGGGGCGTTCCTCCTGCACCGTGTCGACGATTGGGTAACCCGCCTCGTCGTACTCGAGCACGTAGGTGGGCTGGCCTTGGTGCAGCACGAGTTCCGGCTCGCCTTCGAGCGCCCGGCGCCGGGCTTCGGTTTCCAAGGCGTCGGCGGCCAGATCGATGGCGTCTTGGCACGCTTTGTCGAACTCGGGATCCGACTCGCGGCGGCGCCACACGGTGACGCGGTCGACATCAGCGTCCTCGGCTGCACGGGACAGGACCCCGCGCACGGACAGCGCCGCGAGGAAAGCGTCAGTCCACAGATGTCGCATGTCAGCCATGGGTTGGACTTTAGCACGGGGGCAACTCACCCACGGGCACGCTTGAACCCCGCGGGCGTCTGGCACCGGCGCTGCCCCGTGAGGATCTTCGCCACCGTTCCCTTGCTGACCTCGAACATCGCGGCCAGGGACGAGTAGCTGTAACCCTCGTCCCTCAGGTCCTGGAGCAAACCGACCTCGTGATCGGTGAGCACTGCGCGGGGGTGAGACTCCCCGATGCGCTGGCCTCGATCGTTGACCGCGAGCATGCGCTTTTTTGCGGCTTTCTGTACTCCGGTCATCGGCAGGTTCTCCTTGCAGAAAATTGCTTACTCGTTGCGTTGGGTTGCGGGGCTTCTTTTTCCACGGCGTTGTCACGAGCCGGTTGTCGTCACGGTTGTCACCCTTAAAGGGCGTGACAACCCGTGACAACCTTTTTGAGGTTGTTATATAGTTGTCATGACAACCCGTGACAACCATCAGCCCACAGCCAAAAGCGCAGAACTTCACAGGCTCACCGTGTCCGTCGTGGCGTCGAACGCGTAATCAAATGCAGATCCGCACATCTTCACCAGTGACTTGCGGAAATTTGCAGATGTGTTTTTGTCCGCCTTGTTGCCGTCAGAGACCCAAAGGTCCACCGCATTGGCCACGACATCCCTCGCGCTGAACTCAAAAGCACCGCTCTTTGCCAGTTCTTGGATGGCCTCGTTGAGCAATTCCTCGCGCGGCCCCAGCTTGCGTTTGGCGTCGCCGGTCTGAGCCAGCGGGGCGTCAACCACCACGCAACTAGTGATGATGTCGTCGTCCTCATCGAGGCCGATGGGCACCTGCTCAAGGGAGAAACCCCACTGCGCTGTGTCGTCGCCGTCCTTCTGTTTGGTGGTCCTGACCTTGCGGCTGCCCGCCACCTTGCTGACCTCAATCTCAGCGTCAGCAGCAGCGCGCAGCCCTGACCAGCCCCGCGCGCCCTTGGTGGTGTCTTTGCCTGTGTGGTGGACAAGAACGACCAGTGCCCCGCCAAGGGCCTTGCCGATCTCACGGCAGTGCGCCAGCGCCTTGCCCACATGCTCGCCGGCGTTCTCGTTGGCGCCTGGTGTCGTCTGCGCGAAGGTGTCCACCACCACGATGTCCGCGCCACCGGCCGCCAGGATGGCCTTGGCCACGTCTCGGGCCTCGGCCTTCTCCATGAGGTTGGGCGCCGCGTGGATGACGCTCACGCCGGGTTTGGTGCCGTGGTGTTGGGTGTAGGCGTGCAGCCTGTTGCGAAAGCCCCCACCGCCTTCAGCCACTACGAAACACACCTTGCGCTGACGCACACGCAGACCGCGCCAGGCCACGCCACGAGCCACAGCGCCAAACAGGTCCAGCGCCACGAAGCTCTTGCCCGCGCCGCTCTCACCGAACAGCACCAGCAAGTCGCCCTCAGGCACCAAGCCTTTGACGATCCAGCGGGGTGCGGGCCGGGCCATGAACTCGGCGTCGGTGATGACGGTGAAGCGGCTGGGCTTGGCTGCGTCAGCAGCACGGGCCTCGGCTTCCACCTTGGCGGTGTCCACCACGTCGAACTCGGTGGCGGGGATCTGAGCTCCATTCCACCCGTGTTCGCGGGCCATGGCGTAGACGGTGCGCACCGTGACGCCAGCCTCGCGGTCCTTGGCGTAGGGCCAGACGCGGTTATCCAAGAACTCAGGATCGTACTTGCCGGCCTTGCCGCTGAACTCGTGGGCGAGCTCGCGGCCCTCATCGCTGCCGTCGGTTGCGCTGTGAATGGCAAACACCGCATTGCGCCACTGGTCATAGTCGAGCTCGTGCTCGCCGCTGTTCGGGATGGCCTCCAGCGCGCTGCGTAGTTCGGCGAGCTCCACGGCGATGTCGAGCTCGACACGCTCGCGCACAGGCTTCTCGCGCTTGGCCAATGCCTCGGAGATCGGCCACACGATGCTGTCAGGCGCACGGCCCAGTGGCTCCAGCTCCAGCGCGTCCAGCGGCTCGGACTCCCCCGCCAGGGGCAGGATGAACTGGTTGCCGTAGCCACCAGCGGGCACGCTGTCCTGCTTGGGGAAGACCTCGACCTGGTTGGCCTGCACGCCTGCGGGGCCGTTGGTGAAACCCACAGCGGTCAGTGCCTCGGTCAGCACTTGGCGCACGGTGTAGGCGTCCTGCGGGCTGTCCCACAGGACGTAAACGTGGACGCCACGCCCACCGCTGGAGCGCCACGGCACGGGGCTGAGCCCGCGCTCGCGCAGCGCGTCCATGACCTTGGACGCAGCAGCCTGCATCTCAGGCCAGGGCGTTTCACCCTTGTGGCTGTCGAAGTCCAACAGGCCCACGCTGGTGGTGTCCTCTCCCGCCTTGATAGGGCACACGCCACGAGCCGGGCCGCCGTTGAGATGCTGGCGCAGGCGCGCAGGGGTCAGGGCCTCGTCGGTCCAGGCTTGGCCCTTGGCGCCCTTGACCGCAGTCACGTCGGTGCGCACGCGCCGGGTCAGGGGCTCCAGCGCTTTGATGAGATCGGCGGGGGTCATGCCAGCGCGGCCAGGTGGTTGACAATCCGCTGACCGATCCAGCGCACGACGGGAACGGCCCAACTGTTGCCAAGGGCCTTGTAGCGCGGGCCATCGGCTGCGGGCTTCTTGCGGTAGGGAATGAGCGTGTAGTCGTCAGGAAAGCCCTGCAGGCGCTCGCACTCCACGGGCGTGAGGCGACGGACTTGGGCGCCCGTGCCAACCGCCATGGTCTGATTCTTGATAAGCGTGCCGCTCAGTCCGTCATCAGTTGCCCCGCCAAACGTGGATTGCCAAGGGAAGGCGACGGCCGGCACCTGTCCGCAGGTCATTGGGTTGTGAACGCTGGTGTCCCTGCCGCCTGCTGTTGGTAGCTGCGCGGCTTGGCAGATGTGTGAGAAAGCAATGGGCTCAACAGGCACCAACGGAGGGCCCGCCTCGGTTTTGCGGCCGATTGCTGCGCCTTTGATGCACACGGCCACCGCCACGCCTTGCGCGCAATCCAGGGTGTGCG